>WNFU01002387.1_pt1 | contig 25648 bp, 23 predicted proteins | sample 5400121 | NCBI WGS metagenome assembly WNFU01 (sample SAMN13153360, study PRJNA577476) | soil metagenome | isolation source: 100 cm soil or saprolite under grassland replicate 1 | place: USA:California | collected 2016-06-15 | reverse complement strand
ATTCCGCAGGCCCCCGCGCCATACTCCTTATCGGGCTCGCAGCTCCAAGGGGATGCCGGCGTCAACCAGACGACGCCGGCATTCTCACTCCGCGACGGTGGCGGCCACCAGCGCCGCCGGTACTACTCCTTACCATTTTCGCGACTTCCGCGCCGATCTGATTTGCCGCTGATTGCCACCGGTTGCAACCACGGGGCTCTTTCTGAAGAAGGGCCGGTTGTCAAGTGATGGTTGCTTGTTCACCTCCGCTGTTGCTCCCGGACGGTTGCATGCTCAGCTCTTTCTTGGCGTTGGATTGCACACCGTGTCGGTGGGAGCTGTCTCGGCTTCTCAATTCCATAATGGGCCGTCAGGCGGCCAAAGCCTCGCGGGAGCTTGCCGGGACAGTGGTGCCCCCGGTCGATCTGGGGGCGGGGTTGAAGGGTTGGTTGTGGGAGAGCATGTGCCAGGCGGCGATCAGGATCTTGCGCGCGACCGCGGCCTTGGCGGAGTTCGGGTTGCCGGAGCGGCGGCTGACGTCGCGGTAGAGCTGGTGCCAGGGGTTCGATTGGCGCCAGGCGTGCTGGGCTGCCTCGACCGCCGCCCAGGCGAGCAGCCGTGAGCCGGATTTGCTGAGCGGGCCGCTGCGCGTCCGACCTTGACCCGACTGGTGGACGCGGGGTGCGAGCCGACCGTAGGAGACGAGCTTCTGCGGAGTGGCGAAGCGGTTGATCTCGCCGATCTCGACCGCGATCGTCAGGGCGAGCAGCTCGGCGACGCCGGGGATCGTGTCCAGGAGCGCGGCGCGCGGGTCGGCGTGCGCGAACGGCTTGAGTTCGCGGTCGAGCGGCTCGATTCTTGCGTCGAGGAAGTCGATCACCGCGAGACACTCGCTGACCGAGCGTCGCCAGACCGCGGGCATTCCCGCTTGCTCGAGCAGCGCGATCCCGTCGGGGCGGCGCAAGCGGTGCAAGGAGACGCGCACGCCCCACTGCGTTTGCAGTCCGGCGATGCGCGCTTTCGCGCTTGTGCGCAGCCGGACGAGATGCATCCGCCGACGCAGCCGCTCTCGCAGCGCCCGCTCATCGAGTGAGGGAAGCCACAGCGCCGGCACCAGATCTCGGCGGGAGAGCTCGGCGAGCAGACGCGCGTCGACCTTGTCCGTTTTCGCCGCCAGCGGCGCCACCGTCTTCACCTTGCGCGCATCCGCGACCTGCACCTGCCAGCCGCAATCGACGAGCTGGTCGCGCACCCAGAGCGCACCGCTCATCATCTCCACGCACGCTTTCACCTCATCGCCCAGTTCGAGCACGAGCCGAGCGAGCCCGTCCCGATCAGCGGCGATGCGGCCCCCGCCGGCGAGCGCGCCGCCGGGACCGAGTGCGCACCACTGCGCCGACCGATACGCCCAATCGAGTCCGACATACTTCACCTCGGGCCTCCTTCCCGATGGGATTCGTCACCGGAGAGTGTCTCCGGCCAGGAGGCCCTTCTTCATGACATTCCATAAAGGCTCCGTCCTCTGTTGTCTACTCTGGCTACGCAGCCGCCGAGGCGCGCGGAACGAGTTCGTCGTTAGCGCGCGCCACGCGCGTCGCCGGGACTCCCGATCGGCCGGTGGCATGGGACGCGCCACTCGGGGCGCCCGGTCTTGCACGTTTGCCACGGCCTCCAGGCGGCCTTCGCGAGCTACCTCCCCTGGCGCTAGGCAGTTGAAAGGCAGTTCAACCGACTAGCGGAACCGATGAAGATCACGTCGCCCGTGACGCGACGAGAGGAGTCCACGTGAGCTCACATAGAAGGACGCTCGCCCGTTCGCGCCACGGATGTCGGCAGCTTTACTCGCGCTTCATCATTGCCAGCGCTTCGCGCTAACCCAAGCCTTCGGCTCAGCCAGAGGGCCGGCCAAAGGGCCGACCCTCTGCGTGACTCAGAGAAGAGCAGGCGTCTCCCGCGCTCACAACACGGAAAGCACCGCAAGCGCGCCGACACAGAGCGCAAGAAGCACGATCGCCAGGACGGCGAGAACCGTCCCGACGGGACCGCTCGCGTGCTCCCCCATGAGCGTACGGTCGCGGGTGATTCCCACGACGAATACGAGGATGGGCAGGAGCAGGATCGCGTTCAGCGCCTGTGAGAGATAGAGGATCGGGACAAGCGGTGCCTCAGGAATGAGCACGATCGCACTGGCGGCAGCAATGACTACCGCGAACGTCCCGTAGAAGACGGGTGCCTCGTGGATCGGGTCGTCGAGCGCAGCCTCCTGCCCGAACACCTCGCTGACCGAGTACGCCGTTGCGAGCGGCAAGATCGAGGCCGCGAGGATGGAAGCCCCGAGAAGGCCGGCGCCGAACAGAACCGCGGCGAATCGTCCCGCGAGCGGTTCGAGAGCGCTGGCGGCGTCCCCTGCGTCGGTGATCGATGTCCCCTGCTTGTAGAGCGTGTCCGCGCAGGTGACGACGACGAAGAACCCGATGACGCCGGTCATCACCGCACCGGTGACGACGTCGATCCGTTCGTAGCGCAAGTCCGCCACCGTCAGCTTCTTGTCGGCGGCGTAGGACTGGATGAAGGCGAGTCCCCAGGGAGCCAGTGTCGTTCCGACGGTCGCCGTGATGGCGAGGAGACCGGCTCGCGTCGCAGGCACGCTCGGCACGAGCAGACCCTGGACGGCGGCTCCCCAATCCGGTCCCGTCACGAACGCCGCGACGATGTAGGTCGCGAGGAGCGTCGACATCAGCAGAAAGACGTGCTCCACCCGATGGAACGACCCGAGCAGGACGAGTGCCGAAACCGCGAGAGCAGCCACGGGGACGGAGGCGTAGCGGCTCACCCCTGCGAGATCGAGGCTTGCGGCCACACCGGCGAACTCCGCGCAGGTCGTCCCGACGTTCGCGACGAGAAGCGCAAGAACTCCGAGTGCTGCGAGGCGAACTCCGTACCGCTCGCGCATGAGACCCGTCAACCCCTGTCCGGTGACGACGCCCATGCGCGCACCGAGCTCGTGGAAGAGGATGAGCGCGAGCGTCGCGAGGTTGAGGACCCACAGGAGCTGGTAGCCGTAGTCGGCCCCGAGGATCGAATACGTGGTGATGCCGGGTGCGTCGTCGTCCGACAGCCCGGCCAGCAGCCCCGGCCCGACGACGGCAGCGAGTACCAGTAGGGAGCTACGACGGAGCATGACGACGGAAGCGAAGGACGCGCCCGAAGCGGTGACGCGGCCGGCTTTCCGGCACACCCGCCTCGAGCTCGCGTGCCCTGGCCGCCGCATGGGGTCGGATCCGAGCGTAGAGCCGTGATCTCGCATGGCGCGGGAGCCGGGCGCCAAGCGCCGCGAGCTCCTCTTCGCTCAGGGTGTGCACGCGCGCGGTCGGTGTTTCGATCTGAACCTCGTGGCCACGCACGGATGTGAGGTGGAGCTCGTTCCAAGGGATGACCTTGGGGGACGCCCGCCGCGCGAAGACACTGAGACCAAGGCGACGCAGCAACGGCGCGGCACCGATGTCCACCCCTACCACGCAAAGCTCGCGATCCCGCCACACGAGCTCGATGTCCGCGACCCGCGTCAGGCGCCGCCCGCCAAGGTCGAAGATCTGCGTGTCGAGGACGTCGCGTGCCAGCAGGAGTTCGTCGCCGGCAAGCTCGTCCTCGGTCGGATCGGCCGTGATCACGACCTCTTCAGCGAACGAAGCGACGGCCGACCACGGAACCCGGCAGCGGTACCGCCCGATGCGCACGCGTAGCGCAACAACGTAGGGATCCGTCTCGCCGAGGACGACGATCAGGTCGTCGACCTTCCCGATCCTCGTCCCGTCGCCCCGTCGCACCGCGCGTCCGAGCTGATCGGTGAACACGACGCGACCTTAGTTTCTCACTCGGGGCGCTGTTCGAGGCTGAGCGCACTCGAGCCGCCGGAAGCTGGAATGCGCCGCGTCGAGGGAGTCGCGACTGGGTCAGGTCCTCCACGGTTCTGCGCCCGCGCTCGGCGACGAGGCTGACGCCCACGGCCCGACCTCCCCGTCGCCGGAGGCGGCGTTACGCGCCGGCACCGGTGTTCGCGGCGGGCGAGTCCATGCGGCGGGTGGAAGGCGCCTCTAGTAGTGCGGAGGTAGGAACGTATCGCTGTCCTCGTTGCGGAGAACGGCGGTTACGTGAAGCGCTGCGTGCGCGATCGGCGCGCCGATCGGGTTGGCGGTCGCGAGCGTCGGGATGCTCCACAGTGGGTTGCCGAGCAGCGGCTTGGTGATCTTCTCCGAGCGGAAGTCGCTGTAACCGAGGTGGTAGACGGTCGTCATGGCGAGCGTGGCGGCGAACGCGGCGACGACGACTCCCGCCTTCGAGGCGACCGGGCGGGTGCTGAATCGCGCATGGTCGAAGGCCCCGTAGACGATCACGATCGGCAGCGCCGCGAGCACGAACCCGTCGACGGCACCGTAGAACGCCCCGCGCCAGAGCAGCTGGCCCACGAGCGCCAAGCCGTCGGCGCGTTCGCCCGCGTCCTCGGCGCGGATCGCGGCGGGGATGAGGACAGCGCCTCCGAGTGCCGCGAGCGGCCAGAGCTCTAGGCCACGATCTCTTCCGCAAATTGCGAACTTTTCGCGACGGCTGAATCGCGACAAGCTCGCGCGCCTTCGAGGGCTTAAGTCCGCGGGCCGCCGAGACGCGGCAACGATCGGCCCGCGCCCAAAGCTGCGGCCGTAGCGAGGTAGTCGTCGACGAGGTCGACGTGCGGGTCGACCACCGCGAGCTTTGACTGCGTACCGCAGCCGAACAGGTAGCTGGCACAGGCGGTCGTTTCGTAGAGGAAGGGGCGAAGCAGCATAGTCTCTCCTTTTCAGCTCGTCTCGACGGGATGCCCGGCGCGTCGCCACTCGGGCAGGCCTACGTCGAGGCGGCGCGCCTTCAGCCCTCGCTCCTGCAGCAGCCGGACGGCGTCGTCGGCATAGACGCAGTAGGGGCCGCGGCAGTAGGCGATGATCTCCCGCCGTTTCGGCAGATCCGCGGCCACCGAGTCGAGCGAGTCGAGCGGCGCCGACAGTGCGCCCGGGATGTGCCCGGCGCGGTACTCCGGCTCGGGACGAACGTCGAGCACGATGACGCTCCCCTTGGCGAGCCGCGCCTGAAGCTCGTTCGCGGCGACCTGCTCGACGCCGTCGCGTTCGCCTAGGTAGTCGTCGGCCAGGACGTGCACCTCGGCGACGTGCCGCTCGGCGACCTCGCGCACCGCCGCCCACAGGTCGCCGACCCGATCGCTCGCGAGCCGGTAATAGATGCGAGTGCCTTCCCGACGCGAGCGCACCAAGCCGGCGCGCAGGAGCAGCTGCAGGTGGTGGGAGGTGTTGGCGAGGCTCTGGTCGATCTCGGTCGCGATCTCCTCGACCGAGCGCTCGCCCTGGGCGAGCACGTCCACGATCTCGGCGCGGCGGCCACTGCCGAGGGCCTGCGCCACTGACGCGAACGCATCGAACAAGGCGCCCTTCGCAGTTCCACCCATGTCCTCAAACTATCACTTGAATACTTGGGCAGCAAGCACTAGGCTGCGCATGACCCCTCGCGAAGGAGACCGAGATGAGCACAACACAGAGAGCGCTCGACACTCAGGAGCTCGAGCAGCGCGTCAAGGACATGTACCGCGAAGTCGCCGAGGAGCCGTTCAACGACTTCCACTTCGAGACTGGCCGCCAGCTCGCCGAGCGCCTTGGCTACCCCAGCGACGAGCTCGACGCGATCCCGCCGCCCTCGATCGACTCCTTCGCTGGGGTCGGCTACTACTTCGACCTCGCCGCGATCACCGCCGGGGATACGGTCGTCGACCTCGGCAGCGGCTCCGGCACCGACAGCTTCCTCGCCGCCAACCAGACGGGCAGCGACGGGCGCGTGATCGGCATCGACATGACCGACGCCCAGCTCGCCAAGGCCACCCGCCTCGCGAGCGAGCACGGCTTCGCGAACGTCGAGTTCCGCAACGCTCAAATCGAGCAGCTCCCGCTCGACAGCGGCTCCGCCGACGTCGTCATCTCGAACGGGGTCATCAACCTCTCCCCCGACAAGGCCAAGGTCTTCGCCGAAGCATCGCGCGTTCTCCGCCCGGGCGGCAGGCTCGCGATCGCCGACATCGTCACCGCCACCCAGCTCCCCGAAGGCGTCACCTGCGACGCCTCACTCTGGGCCGCCTGCATCGGCGGCGCTATGCAACGCGACGACTACCGCGAAGCGATCGAAACCGCCGGCTTCCAGCTCGACGACCTCAAAGAGAACGAGCAATACCGCTTCGTCTCCGAGCGCGCAGACAACGCCACCCAGAAGTACGGCGTCAAAAGCGTCTCGCTGCTCGCGATCAAACGGTAACCTGTGGGTGCCGGAAACTGAGATCGCCTGCCGCGAACTTGGGCTCGCGCGCTGAGGCGGCGGCGTGTGCTGCGTCTGTAGGGTCAGCGGTCGAGGTGGGTCGTTCTCGGGGCGTGGTGTTGTCGTTTCTCTACTGGGTGCTGCGGCGGCTGCTGGAGCTGTTTGTGCTGCGGATGCGCTCGGAACGCGAGAAGGAGATCGAGGTCCTCGTCCTGCGCCACCAGCTGCACGTGCTGGAGCGGCAGGTTGCGCGGCGCGCAACCTGTTGATGCGGCTCGACGACGAAGGCGTGCAGCCGCGGTTCCTGATCCGCGACCGCGATAGCAAGTTCACGCGCGATTTCGACCAGGTCTTCCGCGCCGAAGGCATCCGTGTTATCAGAGCGCCCGTGCGAGCGCCCCGAGCGCGGGCGCACGCCGAGCGTTGGGTCTCGAGCCTGCGCCGCGAGTGCCTTGACCGGCTGCTGATCCTCGGCCGCCGCCACCTCGAGAGCATCGTTCACATCTACGTGAAGCACTACAACGAGCACAGGCCGCACCGCTCGCTTGGCCAGCATCCGCCGCTCGAAAAGCCGCCGCCGATTGGCGAATCGGCGCCGAGCCGTCAACAGCTTCCGCTCGATCGCCTGCGCCGTCGCGACCGGCTCGGCGGGCTGCTCCACGAATACGACCTCGCCGCGTAGCCGGTCGCGCCACTCTGCTGCCGAGCACCAGTTGACGGCGCTTCTCGGCCCGTTGGGCGTCGAACGCGTGGTGTTTGCGCCACAGCAGCGCGTAGGGTGCGTAAATTCGGTCACGGCCGATTTGCAGGAAAATCCTGCAGGCGCGCCGATGGCGTCAGCCCCCGGGCGTGGGCGAAGTTTTGCGCGGTGAAGGAGCACAACCCGCCAAGAGCTCGAACGCACAAGGCGAATCTGGCTGAGGGGGTGGAGTCGTTGCTGCGTCAGTTGGCCCGAACGCGGACGCAGGGCGCACCTGGTTCGGACCCCGCCGTTCAGCCGGCTTGGCGTCCACGGCATTTGAGAAGGCGGCGCTTTGGCTGTCGGACCTCGTCTGAGGCGCCGGACCGTGGCCCACGGGGCGTCTGCCGCGAAAGCAGAATCTCCCTGCAAAGCGGCCGTGACCGAATTTACGCACCCTACGGGTCCCCGGCTCGAGTCCGGGAGAGGGCTTAAATACCTGCAAAACGGCCTATTTCGATGACTAGCGAGTCCCTCTTGACCAAGGAGGGGCTCGCGGGTGGACTCGGCCAGAGATCCGAAAACTCCCTGCAAATCGCCGTCTTGTCTGGTTCTACTGAGCACCTCCCTGCACCGGAGGGCCTCGATAAGCGCCGCTCGAAGGGCGCAGCGTGCGCAAATTCGGCCGTGCACGAAAACCCGCTTGTTTTGAAGCGGGATCGGTTGTTGAACCCGGTGTGAGCGGCGGGACCTTTGACGTCCGCGGGCGAGATGTGATACTCGCGCGCGCGCGTCTACCCGTAGAAGGTCTGACGCGTCAGATGGATTGATGCTTGCGAGGTCATGGGTGTCGCCGGGTGGGCGCGATGCCTCGGTCCCGCCGAGAACGCAATCACGCTGCTTGTTTGTGCTCGTGGATCACTCCGCCGAGCGGGTCGTGCCGGTAGACGCCAGACGCGGCGGGAATGCGTCGGACGAAGTCTGGGTTGATGCCGGTTCGGCGGCGCGAGCTGGAGCGCGCGGTGCGGGCGATGCCCGTTGTAGTGATTGACGCTTCGCCCGCGATTTGTTACAGAGGCGTGGCAAATGATGACGCCGGATGAATCGCTCGCCGGCCGCGCGGTCGAGGTCCTGAGGCGCAACGACAGCGGCTCCTTCGTCAAGCCCGGTCCGAGCGTCTACCCATTCCAGTGGAACTGGGACTCGGCTCTCGTCGCGATCGGTCTCGCACGCGTCGCTCCCGAGCGGGGCCGGGCAGAGGTGCGGTCGCTCCTGCGTGGGCAGTGGGCGGACGGGATGGTCCCCCACATCGTCTTCCACCCGCAGGACGTCGATTACTCGCCCGGTCCGGAGGTGTGGGGCTCGGCCGAGTGTCCCGATGCTCCCGGCATCCCCACGAGCGGCATCACGCAACCTCCCGTCCTGGCGACCGCGGTCCGGGCGCTGCACGAAGCGGATCCCGATCGTCGGTTCTTGCAGGAGGTCATCCCCGCGATCGATGCCTGGCACCGCTGGCTTCATCGCGAGCGGAGCCTCGACAACTCAGGACTCGTCGCGATTCTGCTTCCATGGGAATCGGCCGACAACGCCCCCCGCTTCGACGCCGCACTTGCCCGGATCGGCGCTCGCGACGCGTTGTCGTTCGCGCGCAGCGATCGCCGTCACCTGGAGGCTGCGGAGAGGCCGACCGACCTCGACTATCGCCGGTACATGACAATCGTCGAGGGCTTGCGTCGTCACGGCTATCGTCCCTCGTCGCTCCGCGAGGCGTCGTTCGCGTACGTCGACCTCTGCTTCAACGCGGTGCTCGCTGTCGCAGAATCCGACCTCGCCTGGCTCTTCAGCGAGATCGGCCGAGACGGCGAGCGAGCCGCAAGCGCCGCGGCGCGGCTTCGCACGGCGATCGGGGATCGGTGGGACGAGGATGAGGCCGCGTATCAACAAGCCGACCTGCACGGCGACCGTGCGACGACCGAAACCGTCGCCGACCTCTTTCCGGTCTACGCGGGTGTTCCGGACGAGCGCCAGGCCCGGAGGCTCTTCAACGAGTCGCTGTGGTCGCCCGAGCGCTTCGGCCCTTCCGTGGAGGCGCCGTGGGCCGTGACCACCGTCTCCAAGTCGAGTCGGAATTTCGACGCCCTGTGTTACTGGCGCGGGCCTGTCTGGATCAACGTCAACTGGTTTCTTGTGCGCGGCCTCGAGCGCTCTGGACTGAGAGAGGAGGCGGAGGAGCTGCGCCGGCTCACGCTCCGGCTCGTGAAGAGTTCGGGCTTCGCCGAGTACTACCACCCGTCGACCGGCGCGCCGCTCGGCAGCGGTGATTTCTCGTGGAGCGCGGCGCTGACGCTGGACCTCCTGGCTTGAGCTACAACCCGAACCCGCGTTATCCCGTGGTGGGCACGGAGCCGATGAGCGGTTACGAGGGGCCTGTCGCGGAACTGGCAGCCCGCCGCCCGTGCGTCGTCGCGGTGGACGGCCCTGCGGGGCTCGATTGGGAACGTGTTGCTGCCGATCTCGGTGAGGCTCTGCGCGCTGCGGGCGCGTCGAGCCTGGCCATGGACATTCGCACATCGTTCGTCGCGTGGGACGAGGTTCGCAGGCGCACGGCAAGATCCGAGCTGTCCGGAGACCCCGTCTTCGGCCGGATCTTCGACGGATCGCTTGCCGACTTCTTCGACCGGCTTCCAGGCGTTCCGGCGGCCGACGCCGACGTCATCCTCGTGTTCGGCCCGGGGAGCGCGCTCGTCGAGCACGACGTTCTCTGGTATGCCGATCTCCCGAAACGACACGGTCTCGCGGCGATTCGGCAAGGCAGGACGCCCAATCTCGGCCAACCGGTCGGGCAGCCGGGCACAGAGCAACGACTGTTCTTCGTCGATTGGCCGGTGGTCGACCGCCACAAGCAGTCGCTGGCAAAGAGGATCGACCGGTATCTCGACCTGAGCGACGCCCGATCTCCCCGTTCTCTCGACGGCGAGACGCTTCGGCGCTCGTTGCACGAGCTCGCCGGAAGGCCGTTCCGCACGCGGCCGACGTACCTGCCCGGGCCCTGGGGCGGGCAGTGGCTCAGGCGGGTGCTCGGGATTTCGACCGACGATCCGAACCTTGCCTGGTCGTACGAGCTGATCACGCCCGAGAGCGGGATCCTCCTCGGTGCGGATGACCCGGTCGAGGTGGGCTTCGAGTTGCTGATGGCCGAGCAGGGCGAGCGCATCCTCGGCCCGGCGCTCGCGGAGCGCTTCGGATGTTCCTTTCCCGTCCGCTTCGACTACCTGGACACGCTCGAGGGAGGCAACCTCTCGATCCAATGCCACCCGACGGAGCAGTACATGCGCGAGGTCTTCGGCCTGCCCTACACCCAGCACGAGACCTACTACGTCATGGACACGAAGCCGGGAGCGCAGATCTTCCTCGGCCTTCGCGACGATGCGGACCTCGAGGCCTTCCGGGCTGAGGCCGAGCACGCGCAGGGATCCGGGTTCGCCTTCGACCCGGAGCGGCATCTCCAGACCCATCCGGCCGAGCAGCACCGCCTCTACCTCATCCCGGCGGGCACGCCTCACGCGAGCGGTGCAGGCAACGTCGTCCTGGAGATCAGCGCGACGCCGTACCTGTACACGCTTCGCTTCTACGATTGGCTTCGACGCGACCTCGACGGGGATCTGCGACCCGTTCACCTCGCGCACGCGTTTTCGAACCTCGATGCGCGCCGCTCGGGCGACGCCGTCCGGCGCGAACTCGTTCCCGAACCCAAGACGCTCCGCACGGACGCAGGATCGGCGGAGCTCGAACTCGGCCGGTTGCCCGACCTGTTCTTCGCCGTGCACCGGCTCGACTTCGAGGACGCCGCGCGCGACGACGCGTCGGAGCGCTTTCACGTGCTCAACCTCGTCGCGGGGGAAGAGGTCGAGATCGCGACGGAAGCCGGCGCGGTCCACCGCCTCGCCTACGCGGAGACGATCGTCGTCCCGGCAGCGGTGGGCCGGTACCGCATTCGGCGCGTGCGTGGAGGGGCATGCAAGGTCGTGAAGGCCTTCATCCCATGACCACGGAGGTCGTGGGTGCGCTCGACATCGGTGGGACGCATGTCACCGCGGGCCGCGTCGAACTCGCCTCCGGCTCCGTCAATCCTCGAAGCCGCGTCCGGCTGTCGCTGCCCCTCCCCGGAGATCGGTCCGAGCTTCTTGCAACCATCACGCATGCGGCACGGTCGATTGCGCGGCCGGACATCGTTCGCCTCGGCGTTGCCGTTCCCGGTCCGTTCGACTACCGCGCGGGCGTGTCCCGTATCTCCCACAAGCTCCAGGGGCTGCGCGGAGTCGATCTTCGCTCGCAGCTCCGCGCGACTCTCGGGGCAACGGATCGTGGCCAGGTTCGCTTCCTGAACGACGCCGAAGCCTTCCTGCTCGGCGAGTGGCACGCGGGCGCGGCACGCGGCCGTGCACGAGCAATCGGCGTAACGCTCGGAACCGGGCTCGGCGCCGCGTTCATTGCCGACGGCAGGATCATGCGCATCGGCTCGGGCGTGCCGCCCGGCGGTGCGCTCTACGAACTGGTATTCCGCGGCGCGCCGGTGGAGGACACGATCTCACGCCGTGGTCTCCTCGCCCTCTACGGAGCCCCCGAGGACGACGTGGACGTCGAACAGGTTGCGGCCCGCGCGAGCGCCGGGGAGGCCTCCGCGAGCGCCGCATTCCGAGAGCTGGGACAGGCGCTTGGAGAGTTCTTGACGCCGTGGCTTCGAGCGTTCGAGCCGAGCCGCCTCGTCGTCGGCGGCTCCATCGCGCGGTCGTGGAAGCTGCTCGAGGCCGGGCTGCGAGGTGCCCTCGACGGGGAGTGGCGCGGAACCGTCGCGGTCGCGGAGCATCTCGACGACGCACCCCTCCTCGGAGCGGCCCGGCACGGCGTCTCGGAGTCGCCGTGATGCGCCCTGTCCACGAGCTCTCCGTGACCGAGGCGCGCGAGGCGGAGCTGTCGGAGCTACCAGCCGCGCCTGCGGAGCCGGTGGCAGAGGTGATCGAGCGTCGGCTGCCGAGCCTTGCTCACGAGATCCCGGTTCGCTTCTACCTGCCGCAGGGTGGCTCGCTGCCGGTGCTCGTCTACTTCTTCGGAGGAGGCTGGGTGCTTGGCTCGCTCGAGGCCGCCGATCCGGTCTGCCGGCGGCTCGCAAATGCGACCCCGTGCGCAGTCGCGTCGGTGGCCTACCGCCGAGCGCCGGAGAATCCGTTTCCGGCGGGGCTCGAGGACTGTTACGCCGCGACCCGCTGGCTAGCGGCTCACGGCGATGAGCTCGGATTCGACTCGAGCCGACTCGCGGTCGGCGGCGCGAGCTCAGGCGGCAACCTCGCGGCGGCGGTCACGCAGCTTGCGCGCGAGCGAGGCGGGCCACAGATCGTCTTCCAGCTGCTCGTGTACCCGCCGCTCGACCGTCGAGCCGCGACACCGTCGATGCGCGAGCCGCGCGAGCGTCCCTTCTTCGGGCCCGAAGACCTTGCGTGGTGCTGGTCGCACTACCTCGGCGATCCCGCACACGAAGAGAATCCACTTGCCTCCCCACTCCGCGCGCGCGATCTTCGGGGCCTTCCCGCGGCGCTCGTGATCACCGCTGAACTCGACCCGGTCCGGGACGAAGCCGAGCTCTACGCCGCCCGTCTCGGGGAGGCGGGCGTGCCGACGGAGCTCGTCCGCTTCGAGGGCGTCCTGCACGGTTTCTTTTCTCAGTCCAGCCGCCTGGCCGCAGCGGCGGAGGCGCAGGCGCTGGCGGCATCCGCTCTCAGGCGTGCCTTCTCTGCGGGAACGAGCCTCTGATGCCGTACGAGCTCGTGCTGACGGGGCGGCGAACGATCCGACTCGCTTCCTACGAGGACGTGCCGCTCGACCGCGATCAAGTGCGGGCGGAGGCGATCGTGAGCGGCGTCAGCCACGGCACGGAGCTGGCCCTCTACCGCGGCATCTCTCCCTTCGAGGGTAAGCGCTTCGATCTCGACCTCCGTCTGTTCGTGGACGATGCCGAGCGTCATTCGTATCCGATGCGGCTCGGATACGAGTGGGTCGGGACCGTCACCGAAGCAGGAGAGGACGCAGGGAGCCTGAGGGTCGGAGATCGCGTGCACCTCGCGCTTCCCCACCGGCAGACGCAGACCGTGACGATCAGCGACGACCCGCTCGCGCCGTGGACCGTGCTCCCGGCGCGTCTCGATCCCGAGCGGGCCGCGCTCCTCCGATCGACCACGATCGCGCTGCAGGCAGTCCACGACGCCCGGCTTCAGCTCGGAGACAGCGTGGCGGTCTTCGGCCTCGGGACCTTCGGGCTCCTCGCAATGCAGGCCGCCCGCCTGAGCGGCGCAGCATGGGTAGCGGCCGTCGACCCGATCGCCCCCCGCCGGGAGCTCGCTCGCCGGCTGGGAGCAGATCTCGTGCTCGATCCCACGATCTGCGAACCCGGGCGCGAGATCACGATCGCGGCCGGGCGGAGCGGCGTCGACGTCGCGATCGAGTTCTCGGGACGCTATGCCGCGCTGCACGAGGCGATGCGCAGCGCCCGTCTCGCGGGCACCGTCGTCGCGGCCGGTTTCTACGTCGGCGCCGCCGGCTCGGACCTCCGTCTCGGAGAGGAGTGGCACCACAACCGGCTGACGCTCGTGGGAAGCATGAGCGGCTGGGGAGCCGCGCACCGGCAGGCAGGCTGGGACCGCAGGCGGGTCACCGCGGCCGCATTGGATCTGCTTGCGGCCGGCCGGCTCGACGTGGACGCGTTCGTCACGCACCGCATCCCCTTCGAACAGGCCGCCAAAGCCTACGACCTCATCGACGGAAAATCCGAGGATACGCTCCGGGTCGTCCTCCGCTATTGAGGGCCGCTGCGAAGGAGCTCTCGGACCCGCCGGGCAGCCTCGGGGACGTGGTCGAGCGGAAGGTGCTCGAGGATGAGAGGCAGATCCGGACGTTGCGTCGCCAGGAACTCGAGATAGCCGGCCTGCGCGAAGATCCCTGTTCCGAACTCGACCGTCGCAACGTCCGCCCCGCCGGGATCGACGTCCTTGAGGTGCGCGAGCACGAAGCGGTGCTCGAAGCGGTCGAGGAAGGCGTGCGTCAGCCGCTCCTGGGCCGCGAGCAAGTGGTGCGAGACGTAGTTGTACGGATCGAGCACGACCTGCAGATGTCGTGACGGGAAGCCCTCGAGCAAGTCGAGCAGTTGGCCGGAGGTTCTGAGCACGTTCTTGACGCCCCCCTCGAGGGCGAGGATCGCGCCGGCGCGCTCGGCGACGGGCAGGAGCTCCGCGAGCGACTCCTCGAGCAGCTCCCAGGCCTCCGGGCGCAGGTTGTCCGGCGAGTCGATCCAGGCGCCCTCGAAGGATCTGGTCCCCGTTCCGGTAGCCACGACCGAGGTGTCGAACCGCGGCGCGAGCTCCAGGCAACGGGCGAGGAAGTCGATGTTCTCGCGCCGCGTCGCCGGATCCGGAGCGATGAGGTTTCTGTAGCCGGCGAGCGCCGCGACCGAGATTCCCATGCCCTCCAGCGTCGCGACGATGCCGTCGATGCGCTCCGGATTCTCGAGGCACTCCTCGAGCATCGGGCGTCCGAGCTGCACCGCCCGCAGACCGAACCGGCTGCACGTCTCGGCAAGCAGGTCCCACTCGCCCCGCCCGAAGTCGCAGGTGAAGATCCCGAGGCGCGGCCAGTCGGTCGCGTGCGGCAGGGGAAGGACGGCGCGCGCGAAAGAGAGATCGCGAGCGACGAGCTCGGGCGGGCCGGAAGGCGTCTCGAGCACGATCCAACGGTCGTACCCGATCTCGTCGAGCGCCCGCGCGCACTCCGCGAAGTCGACCGAGCCGAGGCCGGGCGGGCAATCACCGGTCTCCACCAGCGCGTCCTTGAGGTGGACGGAGCGGACAAGTCGGCCGAGCGTGCGGATCTCGGTCGCGCTGTCCATTCCACGCACGACGACGTTCGCAACGTCGAAGTAGCAGCCAAACGCAGTCGAGCCGATCCCGTCGCCGAGCGCCCCGATCCGCTCGGCGGGGAGCGTTCCCTCGTAGCAGAGCGTCACTCCGCGCTCCCCCGCAAGATCGCAGAGCGGTCGGAAAGCGGCGGCCGCCCGGTCGAGATCGGCGTCGTCCTGAAGCTCCGCCCGGCCGAAGAACGGTATAAGGATCGTCTCTGCCTCGAGCTCCGCGGCCCACGCGATCGCCCGCTTGACGTCGCCGGATGCATCCGTCGCGATGCTTGGATCTTCGTCGGCGATGCCGCCGAGCTCGCTGTGCTCGCCGAGAACGAGGCTCGGGATCGCGAGCTGCGTGTCGCTCCGAGCCCGCTGAAGGCTCTCGAGCCGCCCGAGCGCAGATCGCGAAAGGACGATCTCGACTCCGTCGAAGCCGAGGCGCTTCGCGCACCGAAAGAGCTCGTCGTCGTTCGCCGCGGGGATGACAGCATCCATGACGCCGACCTGCATAGTCGAGCTCGGCCGGGTTACCCGGGAATCTCGTCCAGCGAGACCAGCCGCGACCCCTCTTCTGCGGATCGACACGCAGCGAGCGTCATCCGCAGTGAGAGTAGGTTGTGCCGCGCCGAGTTGTACGGCTCACGATCCTCGGCGATCGCCGTGACGAGCTCGCCCAGCGTCCCTGCGAACCCGTCCGGGTACCAGGCGCCGTCGAGCGCGAACTGCGTGTCGACGCCGTCGCGCTCGAGCTCCACGAAATCCGAGTCGAGGAGCACGCTGCCGCGAATCGTGCCCTCCGCTCCGTGGATCCAGAAGGGGCAGGACGGGCGCTGCGTGCGCGCATCCCCCACGAGGCGGATCATCGCGTCCGTTCCGTCGTCGCACTGCACCTCGACCCAAGCGGCCCAGGGCGACTTCGCCTCCACGGGCTGGTTCGGCGGCCGATACTCCCGCGCCCGCACGGCGGCGATCGTCTTGCCGTCGAGCCAGCACCGGCAGATGTCGATCCAGTGCACGAAGTAGTCGAAGATCGCGAAGTGCTCGACCGCGTCGAAGGGCGTGCCGACAAGTGGTGGGAGCGGCTTGTCGAGCATGTGCGTGACGGCGACGACGTCGCCGATCGCGCCCCCCTCGATCAGCAGCGTGGCGATGCGCCACGGCGGTGACCAGCGCCCGTTTTGGTTCACCGCGACCTTGACGCCTCGTCGCTCGGCCTCCTCGACGGTCTCCCGCGCAGCGCGGTGATCGAGCGCCAGCGGCTTCTGCGCGAGCACGTGTTTGCCCGCCTCGATCGCACGACGCATCAGGTCGAGACGCACATCGGGGCCTGTCGCGATGTCCACGATGTCGAGCCCTGGTTCGGCGAGCAGTTCGTCCAGGCTCGGGAAGACGCGTCGCACGAAGGGGAACCGCTCCTGCACGTCATTCGTCGCCTCAGGTAGCGGGTCGAAGACGCCCACGACGTCGACGCCGTATTTGGCGTATGCCGGGAGGTGCCAGGCTTTGGCGATTTCCCCGCAGCCGACGATGCCGATCCCGGGGGTGTAATCCGGCGGAAATGAGGGGCGGTAGTCGACGGCGCCGGCCGTCAGCGTCGAGGCCATCGAGCTCCTCGCAGGTGTCTCACCCGGCGACGGTCGTGGGAACGCGTTCCGCCGGATGGATGGCAGTCCCGGAATCGGGGTCCATCCAGCGGATGCGATGTGCCTCGAGTCGCAGCCACACCGAGCTGTCCGGCTCTGGGAAGAGGTGAGGCGGCGTGGAGACCTTGAGGATGTCCTCTCCGGTCTTCACCGTCAGCAGGTTGTGCGACCCGAGCGGCTCGACGACGATCACGGTCGCCTTCACGAGGCCGTCGCCGGCGTCCGGCTCGACGACGATCGCCTCGGCTCTGATCCCGAGAATCAGCTTCCGCCCGACGAGCCCTCCGGCGGCATCGTGCGCGAGCGGGAACGAGCCGCCGCTCATGTTCACGATGGGAACTCCGCCGTCCGCGGAGATCTGCGCCGCGAGGAAGTTCATCGGCGGGGTGCCGACGAATCCTCCGACGAATGTGTCTGCAGGATTGTCGTAGACGGCAAGCGGCGAGTCGAGCTGAACGATTCGCCCGGCGTTCATGACCGCGACCCGGTCTCCCATGCTGAGCGCCTCGACCTGGTCGTGCGTCACGTAGATCGTCGTCGAGCCGAGCTGGCGGAGCAGCGCCTTGAGCTCTGCCCGCATCTCCATCCGGAGCAGGGCATCGAGATTCGAGAGCGGCTCGTCCATGAGCAGGACGTCGGCCTTCGTCGCGATCGCGCGGGCGACCGCGACCCGCTGGCGCTGCCCGCCCGAGATCTGGGACGGATAGCGATCGAGAAGCTCCTCGATGTGCAGGAGCTTGGCGGCCGAGTCGACGCGCTCGCGAATCTTCGCCTTCGACTCCTTCTGCATGCGCAGGCCGAACGCGATGTTGTCGAAGAGCTTTAGGTGCGGGAAGACGGCGTAGCTCTGGAACACCATCGCGATCCGGCGCCGGCGCGGCGGCAGATCGGTCGCGTCCCGCCCGCCGATGAGCACACGGCCGGCGTCGACCTTCTCGAGCCCGGCGAGACAGCGAAGCAGCGTCGTCTTTCCGCAGCCTGAGGGGCCGAGGAGGACGACGAAGTCCCCGTCCGCGACCTCGAGGTCGACGTCGTCGACCGCGGTCACCTTGCCGAACGTCTTGCGAATTGTCTGGAACTTGACGTCAGCCACTACTTCAACACCCGACCCCACATCGTGAACAGATAACGGCGAATGATCAAAATCACGATCACCGACGGTGCCATCAGAAAGAAGCCTCCGGCGAAGCGGAAGTTCAACGGAGCGCCTTCGAGCAGGGACAGGACCTCAGCAGGCAGCGTCCGGTTGCGGAGCGTCAGGAGCGAGGACGCGAAAACCTCGTTCCAGGAGATGATGAAGACGAAGATCGCCGAAGCGGCGAGGCCCGGCAACGCGAGCGGGAGCGCAACCTTCACGAAGGCCTTGGCACGGCTACAGCCGAGGGTCATCGCTGCCTCTTCGAGCTCCGGGGAGACACCTGCGAAGACGCTCGACGTCGTGAGCACGACGAACGGAAGCGCCAAGGCGGTGTGCGCTATCGATACACCGAAGATGGTGTCGTCGATCCCCCAACGGATGAAGATCACTGCGAGCGGAATGGACAGGATGACAATGGGAAAGGCTCGCGTCGCCACGACGCCCAGGCGCATGGTGTCCGCGCCGGCGAACGCGAAGCGCGCCAGGGCGTAGCCTGCGGGTGTCCCGATCACGAGCGAGATAGCGAGGGTGATGGCCGCCACCATGACGCTGCGCTGCAGCGCATCCAGGACTCCCGGAAAGTCGACGAAGAAGTTCATCGTCTCGGTCGAGAGGTTTCTGGGAAGCAACTCCTTCGGATACGCATAGACGTCCTCGTCGCTCGAAAAGGCGGCGATCGTCATCACGTAGATGGGCGCCAGGATGAAGAGGGAGAGCAGCACGGCGGCGCCGTAGAGGCCGAGCCGCGCAAGCCGGGAGACGGCCCTCATTGCAGCATCTGCTCCTTCGGTGTCCGCAGGAGCCAGACGACGAGCCCCGCCGAGACGAGGGAGAGGGCGAGGATGAGCAGGGAATACGCCGCAGCGACGTCGCTGTGGAAGTACTCGGCCTGCCACCGCCACGCCTCGGTGGCAAGCGTCGATTTCGCACGCCCCGTGATGGCGAGCACGACGGCAAACGCCTCGAACGCGAAGATGATCCGGAAGAGCAGCGCGACCTGGAGCGAGGGCTTCAGCATCGGCAGGATCACAGTCCGCACGCGCTGGAGGAAGCCGGCGCCGAAGACCTCGGCGGCCTCGCCGTACTCCTTCGGAATGCTCTGCAGACCCGCGAGGAAGATGACCATCACGAATGCCGTCGAGCGCCAGATCTCCGCGATCACGACCGCGAGCAGTAGCTGGTTTCGTTTGGTTGGATCGAGCCAGATGTACGGCTGGTCGATGAGCCCGAGCTGCTCGAGGAAGGTGTTCAGGTAGCCGCGCTCGGTCAGGATCGACTGCCAGACCAGACCAGCGGCGAGGTCGGAGACGGCGAGCGGCAGGATGAAGATCGAGAGGAAAAGTCCGCGTCCGTGCAGCTTGGAGTTGACGAGCAGCGCCATCGCGAGCGCGAGCACGAACTGAAGGGGGACGATCACGACCACCAGGAGCAGCGTGAAGCGCAAGGCCTGGTCGAAGTTCGTGTCGTTGACCATCGTCCGGAAGGGCTCGATCGTCCAGGCTCCCCCCAGGCGAAACGCGAGCTGGAACGCCTGCACCATCGGCCACGCAAAGAAGAGGCCGAGGTAGGCGACGGTGGGAAGGATCAACGCGTAGGGAAGACCCTCCCACCGTCTCACCCGGCGACGAAGCGTGACCTCCTGCGCGACCGAGGTCATCGCGTCTCCGTTGCTCCTCGGCCGGCCATCACTTCACCCTGCAGGGCCCCGAGCTCGGAGGATCGGGCGCCCAGCACTTGGCGCCGGTCTTGTTCATGAGCGCCTGGAGCAGGACGGCTTGCTCGCCGACCACCTTCCTGGGGTTTTCGCCCCGGATGACGATACGGACGAACGTGTCCGTGTAGATCCTGCTGAAGTTGCCTCCCTCGGCGCCGAGGCCGATCGGTAGCAGCGACTTGACCGCATCCTTCGAGCGTTGCGCCCTCCGCACCGCGGTGTTCATTTTCAGCAGGCCCGTCCCCAGCTGCTTCGAGAGCCTTCCGCTCACGACCGGGAAGAAGCCGACCGCGCCGAGCGTCTGCGCCTGAACGCTCCTGCTCGTCATCCAGCGGATCAGCGCTCGCGCTCCGGTTGGGTTGGGGGCGGTCTTCGGGATCGCGAGGCCGGAGAGCACGGGCATGTAGCCGCGGCCCTTTGGCCCAGTCGGAGCTGGGAAGGCGACGAAGTCGTCAGGGCGCGCCTTCAGCGCGTTGACGAGTCGTGCGACATGGTCCCAGGCCAACCACACCTCGCCGCTCAGGAGCGGATCCTGCATGAAGTTATAGGTCTGCGACTGCGGGTGAGCGTACCGCCAGAGCTGCCTCATGTACATCCAGCCGTTGATCGCTCCCTGGCTCCTGAAGCTCGCGACTACCCCTCCGCTGAAGGACGGGAGGAGGTAACCCTGGAGGAAGCGTGGAATGAGGCCGTTGGTGCCGACCGGTAGCGCGAATCGGGCCTGGCCGGTCTTCGTCTTGATCGCCTTCGCCCACTGGAGGAGCTGCGCGTAGGTGAGGGCGTTGATGTTCGCGCCCTTGGGGAGGTACCTGAGCGCCTGCTTGTTGGCGACCATGATGTAGGTCGCCTGCATCCACGGGATGTAGAACTGCTTCTTCGTTCCGAGCTTGCCGAGCGTCATCAGGTCGGCGGGGATGCCGGCCTTTTTCAGCTGTTTCGCGACGGGTGTGAGATCCCTGAGGTACTGCTGAATCACCAGGTAGTCGCCGTGGAGGCCGCCGAGTAGGCTGACCGTTCCCTTGCCGGCCTGGGCCTCGGCCTGGATCCGGTTGAACCAGACCTGCTGTTGCCCGATCGGGGGGGTGACGTAGTCGACGTCCCCGTCGAAGCCCTTGAGCAGCGTGTTCCGGACTTGAGGGATCTCGCTAACTTGCGCGAGCTGGTTGGAGTAGAAGACGACGTTCCCGGCGCTTTGCTTGCCGGCCGTCGCCGACGCCGCGCCGCCCAGCGAGACGGCCGCGGCGAGAGCCAAAGCGGCTGCAAAAGCGGTGACGGATGAGGGTATGAGTCGAATCCTGCGCACGGTTCCTTCCTTTCTCTTCGCTGCACCGCGTGCTCGACGGAGCCGAACGTGGCCGGCTTTCGCCACGAGCCCGCCTCACTCGTTCATCCACGCCCTCCTTCGTCGCCGGGCTCGGCATCGAGCAGATCGAGGACGAGCGCAGCTGTCCACGAGAGTTGCTCCGTTCCCTCGCCGCGGCCAGTAAGAGCGTTGTAGTGCTCCCAGAAGCCTTCGCGCCGTGCGAGCTCGAGCAGGGTGGTTCGGATCTCGCTCGCCTCGTCGACGAAGCCGTACCGGAGAAGACCCGCGTGCAGGACCCAGTTGATCATCGGCCACACCGGGCCCCGCCAGTACAAGGCGGGCTCGAAGTGCGGATCGTCGGGAGGGACGCTCGCCACGACCGGTCCAACACCGTCGATTGCGACCTCGCAGTCCCGGAGACGCTCGACTAGCCGGTGTGCCCGGTCGGCGCTCGGGATCCCGGCGTAGAGCGGTGAGAAACCGGCGCCCGTCCGGGCCCGGATGAGCGCCCCCGCTCGGACGTCGTAGTCGAAGTACGTCGCCTCGCTCTCGTTCCAGAGCGCGTCGAGGCTGGCGGCAGTCCATTCCGCCCACGTTTCGAACGGCTCCGGATCCGCCCCCACGACCCGAGAGATCTCGGCGAGGTCGCGATTGGACTGCACGAGCAGGGAGTTGAAGAGCACGTCACGGACGACGAAGGGGCACTCCTCGCGTATCCGTCCCGGGTCGTAGGCGCAGTCGCGATAGAGCTTGACGAGGTAGGCGTAGCGGTCGTAGTGGTCGTTGGTCGGGCGCTGGGCCGCGTCGACGAACTCCACGTCCACGCGCTCGTAGGTGGGGATCGCCTCGGGAGGCGGAGAGATCCGGGTGAGAGCGTCATCCCAAAGCGGGGAGTTGTCCATGCCGGACTCCCACGGATGCCAGATCTCCACCAGCCCGCCGTCGCCTCGGGTGCGTTCGCGGTAGAGGTAGTGATGCCAAGCGGCGAGCTTGGGCTGAAGCTCACGAAGGAAGCGCTTCGCCTCCTCCCCGTCCCGCGCGTGGCGGAAGACCTTCCACACGGCCGTGGCATGCACCGGCGGCTGAACGATCCCCGAGGTCTTCGGCTTCGCCGGCGCCATGGACGACAGATGCGTCTGCCAGAACTCGGGCCCGGGGAAGTAGCGCGCCTCATCGGCGAAGCGAATGTGCGGCAGGAGCCCGTCGGCCCACTGGCCCGCAAAGAGCCAGCGGAGCTCGGCCTGCGCGCGCTCCTGGTCCCAGCCCGAGTAGCCGATCGCGATGCAGGCCGAGTCCCAGCTCCATTGGTGCGGGTAGAGGCGGGCCGACGCGCGGGTCGCGTGGCCCATCCAGTTCTGCTCGAGGACGGCGGCCGCCCTCTTCGCGAGTTCGCCATCCGCACGTGCGAGACGTTCTACGGCGTGTGGCTCGAGCGTGCGCGCCGTCGCGCTCGTGAGCTCGCTGGGCTCCATTTGCTATGCCCATGTATCAAATAGTGGCGGGCCGGTCAATGAGCCCCGCCCGTATCGCTGCAGGCCACCGCGTCGCCTTTACGCGCATATTGCTACCGTCGGATGGCAAAAGAGGGCCCTCCAAGTCTTGCCTTCGACCCCGCTCGAGAAGCCGTCCGCACGACCGACGCAGCTCTTCGGCGAACCGAATTTCCGCCGCGCCTACGTCGCCTCCGCGGTCAGCCAGGTCGGGGATGCCTTCCAGTTCGTCGCGCTCATGTGGTTCGCGGTCGCGACCGGCGGCCCGCTCGGCGTGATCGCCGTTCGCATCGGGAACAGCCTCCCCGCGCTCCTCCTCGGGTTGCAAGGCGGTGTCGCGGCGGACCGCTGGAACCGACGGCGCACGATGATCGCCGCCGATCTCGTGCGGGCCGCCGTCCTCCTCACTGCTGCCGTCGCCGGCATGGCGGGCGAGCTTCCCCTCTGGGCGCTCGTGCCGGTCGGCTTCGCGCTCTCGACCGCCACGAGCTATTTCACTCCCGCCTTTGGCGCATTTCTTCCGTCGCTTGTTGGCCGGGAGAACGTCCAGCGTGCGAACGCCCTCGTCAGCGCGACGAGCAACGTGCTGAACGTATCCGGCTGGGCGCTCGCCGCCCTGCTCCTCTCGTTCGTCTCGGTCGGCTCGTTCTTCGCGCTGAACGCCGCCTCGTACGTCGTTTCGGCCGCGCTCCTGTGGAGGATCCGCACGCGGCCGGTCGCGGCATCGAAGGCGGCGGACCCGCCGCAGCTTCTCGACGGATTCGCGAGCCTCCGCGTCCGGCCCGGCCTCGGCGCGGCGGTCGCCATGCTCGGGCTCGGGATGACCGTGATGACGGGCGTCTGGACCGTCGGATTCGGCGAGCTCGCTCACTCCTCGCTCGGCCACGGCGCGTCTGACCTCTCGCTCTTTCTGGCAGCAACGTCGGCGGGCACGATCGCCTCCGCCGCGATCCTCGCGAGGCGGCCGGTGCAGCGGAAGGTCTACTCGAGCTGTCTCTGTTGGAGCCTCCTGCTGCCGGGCTATGCGGCTCTCGCGCTCGCCGGGAGCCTTCCGCTCGCTCTTGCCGGCACGTTCGTCGTGGGAGCGGCGACCGGCGCGGCGTTCGTGCTCGTCAGCGCGGCCGCTCAGGAGTCGGTCCAGGAGACGCTGCTCGGCCGGGCGATGGGCGTCGTGCTTCTCGGAAACGTCGGCGCAAAGCCCGTCGGGCTCGTCCTCATCGCACCTCTTTACCTGGTCTTCGATCCAAGGCTGCTGTTCCTCGCCGGAGGCATTGCCGTCTTCGCGTGCTCGCTGGCGGCCGCCGCCTCTGTCAGCGCCGCGACCAAGCGCTCGCTCGCGGCGACCGCCTGAGCTCAGCCTGCGACGGTGAAGGACGGGACAGCGTCGACTTCGTGCAGCACCGGCAAACCCGTGATCGCTCCGATCAGCTCCGCCGTGCGCCGGGCGGCCGCCGCAGCACCAAGTCGCCCGGTCAGCGACGCCTCGAGCATGGCCTGGAGCTGGGCGGAGACCCTCGGGTAAAGGGGCGTCGACGGCCGGATCGTCGCTCGTTCGAGCATTTTCACCGTCTGGGAGAGGAAGGGAGGGCTTGGGGCGGCGAGCGCCACCGCCGACCGTCTCGCGGGGATGCGCCCGGTCGTCCGCGCGACGCGGGCGAGCTCCTCGGGCTCGACTGCTCGCTTCAGCAGGCGCATCGCGAGCCCCGGCTGCGGTGCCTGGCGGAAGATGCCGTAGCTCATCGTCCCCGCCACGCTTGCAGGCGCGCCGGCGGGGCCCGCCGGAACGGGGATGAAACCGACGTGATCCCACAGCTTCTCGACCGGGACGCCCAGCCCCTCCGCGAGCGCTCGCGTCTCATAGCTGCCTCCGAAGCTGATCGCGGCCTTTCCCTCCGCGAGCAGCCGGACAGGCTTCGTCCACTCGTAGCCGAGCACTTCCGGCGACATCAGGCCATCGTCGACGAGTCTGCGAAGGAAGCGGAGGGCCTGCGCGGTCGCCACAGAGTCCAGCGTTACGCCCTCCGGGCCGAGAACGTGAGCGCCGTTCGAGGCCAGGAAAGCGATCAGGCAGTAGGCGGTCGTCTCACCGCCTTTCGACCCACCGGTCATGACGATCGGGTGCTGCAACCCGTTCTCCGCGGCGGCGCGGGCGACCGCGCGAAGCTCAGCCCACGTACTCGGCGGGGAAAGCCCGAGAGCATCGAGCTCGCGTCGCCGATACCAGAGGCCGGCGACGTTCGCGAACGGTGAGACGCCAAACGTGCGCCCGTCGTAGCGATTCGCCTTCACAAGGGGCTCGAGGAAGTCGTGGTCGTGCTCGTGCGCAAGCCAGGCTCCGTCGAGTTCCTCGAGCGGCAACAGAAAACCGTCAACGGCGAACTCGGGAAGCCAAACCGAGTCCAGAATCGCAAGATCGGGGGCTTGGCCCTCGGCGACTGCGTGCGTGAGGACCTGGTGCAGTGAGGGAAGCGGCACCGTGACCAGGTTGACCTGAATCTCGTCCGGCGCGGCCTCGCGGATGAGCTGTCCCCACGGACCTTCCGAGACCACAACGCGAACCTCGGGCTGATCCGGATGCCGACGGACCCAATGGGGATTGACGAAGGTTCCGCGCCGACGGTGGCGGAGGATGACGCCTTCCTCGGCGAGCTCCGAGAGGGCGCGGCTGACGGGCGTTCTACTGATCGCGTACCGCTCGCAGAGCTCGTGCTCCGTTGGGAGGCGATGCTCCAGGCCGTAGCGTCCGCTCAGGATCTCCTCGAGGAGGAGCGTCTTCAGCTGGTAATAGAGCGGAATCGGCTGTGTCGGATCGATCGCCATCGCATCGAACTCTGCCAGCCGTTGTCATTGCGCGCAGTTGCGCCCTTTGCCCGACTAGGCATTGGCTACGACAACAGTGCGCTTCAGGCAGCGAAGTTGGGCGGGATCGGCTTCGCGGGGGATGGAATCGAGTTGCTGAAAACAGAAGGCCTGCGCGTGCGGGCCTTTCCGAGTAGCGGGGGCACGATATGGACCCATTAGCGACCTCAGGATTCCGCTTGAATCCTGGGTCGAATGGCCAACCTCGACGGCCTAGTGGTCTCTCTCAGAAGTTCGCACGCGCGTGCTGGCTCGGCGGACACACCCGTTCCTGACGGAACGCGGCCGCGAGCTTGGCGCCGACGCAGACGACTGCGCGTCGTCCATTGCGGTACCGCGGATGGGTCCCTCAGCGCTGTCGCTCTTGCCTGAAGCGACAGCGTCGCCAGCGCGGCGATCAATCGCTTCTGTTCTAAGATCGCGTCGTCTCGAGCTCGCGGAGCTCCACCTCCAGCGTGGCGAGCCCTCCGGCGAGATGTGGCGTGCGGCGTCGTTGGCCATGGCTCAGCGGTTGTGGTTGACGACCTCGACGTTGTGCCCGTCGGGGTCCAGG
>WNFU01003750.1_pt1 | contig 25658 bp, 25 predicted proteins | sample 5400121 | NCBI WGS metagenome assembly WNFU01 (sample SAMN13153360, study PRJNA577476) | soil metagenome | isolation source: 100 cm soil or saprolite under grassland replicate 1 | place: USA:California | collected 2016-06-15 | reverse complement strand
GGTACCAACTTGGGCGCGCCTGCCAGCCCGGAGGGGCGCTCGATCGCTTCGAGCAAGTTTACTAGTGTATTGGCAACGCGCAGCTCAAGCGTGTTCTCGCCGGATTTCAACAAGTTGGTGATCTCAACCTTGTAAGGCGCCCACAGCCGCACGCCAGCCGATTCTCCATTGACCATCACTTCCAATACATCATCGTGCATCTCTGGCTCCAAGAATACTCGCTGTCCCGTAAAGTACTCAGGAAGCTCAAAGCTTTTCCGATACACTGCTCGACCGGAGAAATGAGGATAGCCTTGCTTTGTCCAAGGTTGAGGATGGAGAGATGTCCAAGGATTAACTAGACGGTACGCTTGCGTGCCCTCACCTTGAGGGGCCAAGCTGAAGTCACCGGTCAATTTCAACAAGTCAAGCAAGCCATCTGTAGGATTTGTGACCACCAGCAAGCCATCTGTAGGATTTGTGACCACCAGGCGCAAGGCAATCAGGTTCTCGCCTTTGCGCAAGTGCGAGGTAATATCCACAGCCTTCATCTGCCCATCTACCTGGCTGCGTACGGGCTTCGCGGTGACCCGCTCACCGTTGACAAAGAGCGACCACTCCGAGCCTGCAAAGCCATCCACAATCAGGTTGAGCTTCGGCGGGAGGTAGTCTGCTTCGAAAGAAATACGGTACCAGACCGGGATTGGGTACTCAGCCTCTGGCTCGGCAGGGAGTTGGTAAGACCAGGCGCCGGGGACCATGGGCAACCAGCCTTGTCCCTTCGGATCAGCATTGTTCTGCGTATAGGCATCAAGTGGTCTGTCGACAGTCTCGTGGATCGCTAGCCATTTTCCAATCACCAGGGCATTCTCAGTTTCGGGATGAAATTCCCATTCGCCATCCAGCGTCAACGCGGCGGCTGGCCGTTCTACTTGGAGAGTCAGACGCTTCTGTTGACCTTCCTTTTCGATGACCGCGAACGCTTCGTGCTCATGCATCCGGCCAAATCCGCTTAACTGAGTTCCATCTGAGGACTCGATATTCAGGTTGGTCTCGATCACGCGCCAATCTGAATCAGGTTTCACCAGGATAAATGCGGACCCCACGGGCGACAGTTCCAAATTAAAGCGGGTGTGGTTCTCAATCACTTGAGAAGGAGCGATCAGCCGCTCAGCCCCGGTTGATGGATCCCACTGCACGGGCTGAACCTGGCCAGGAAGGCTGACTTGCGCTTTTTGAGCCGTATATGTGGGGTTGATGATGAAGTAGATATCCTGTCCATCCTTCTGCCTATGAAGGTAAAAGACCTCGCGGTTGTCGATGGACACGTCCGGCTTGATCAGGTTCGAAAGTGCCTCTCCCAGCCTATCTGCGACGGACTCGCGTTCGGCATTGACTTCATCGGTGATCTCCTCGCGTTCACCTTTTTCAGGCGCAAAAAAATAACGACTGGTTTTCTCTTCCGATTCGATGACAAAGAATGGGCTTTCGGTCTTCCCCGGCGCGCGGAGCTGTTCTTGGATTCGCATGGGAAGTTGGCGGGCAAGTGCATAACTTTGCAGAAAAGCTGTTTTGCCGCCACCAGAAATTTCTTTTTCCAGCAATTCGAGGCCAGTTTGGTTCTGGAAGTTTTGCTGTGTGTCGCCAGGATCGACTCCAAATAGAGCGCGGACGCGGTCTGAGATGTCCGTTAACTCGGTGACACTGCCATCCTTAGAAAACGCCTTGTTGGGGAGGAAAATCATCCCGAGGGCACGTCCGCCTTGAGCCGTAAACCTCTCCAACTTCTCGAGAGTGCTTAACTTCAGATGTGCCATCGGAGGCAAGACCAACAACTCATAGGCTTCATCACGTATGCGGATGGTATTGCCCTCCACTTCTGCATTTGCAAGCATATCCTCATCAAGATAGTCGTAGTCATAATGTAGCCTGAGCAAGAGGTCAGTCAAGGTATTGAAATCCCGTTCGATACGATCGCCTAGTGCGTTGTGGGTCTGAGGCGTGTACGTGGCGAACATGGCATTCATTGGCCAGAGCACTGCCACCTTGGCAACGTGTTTCCCGCCCGAAAGCAGATGGCTCAAGCGACTGATGTAATTTGAAAAGTCGCCATAATATCCCCACCAGGGATATTGATAAAACATGGAGGGTGGCCAGTCTCGCTTGCGTGGACCCTCCAACGTGTAATGAAAACCATGTGGATTAAGCAGGTTCACGCCGAGAACATATTCCCAATCGGCGATCCACTTCATACGCTGCATGGTGGCATCCATGAAGATGCCGCCGAACGATTCGCACAGCAGGCGCGGGCTGCCCAATTGATGCGCGGCAGAACTGCCGACCTTCATCGCCACATGCTCATCGGGCCGGTCACGGTTACCGATGATGGGGTAGAGGTGGTCGACGCCGACCACATCCATGTGCTGATAATGCTTGAACAGGTTGCCTTCGACACGGATTAGACGTCGTAACCCTTCTTCGTATAGGAGGTGCCCGGTAAACAGCACATTGTGTTTCTCGCACCATTCATGGATCTGCTGGTAGAACGCCTGGCTATAGAAATCGGTCAGCGTATTGTAGAAATCGTAGCGGACGCGGGCACTGTCGGGGCGGATGTCAAAGAACAGGTCCGGCAGGCGCGGGCGCAGGTTGTATCCATTGCGCGCCTGAAAGCGCCGAAACATCTCCTTGGTCCATGGGACAATCGCAGTATCGCCACCACTCAGGTAATAGTGCATGGCAGGCTCGTCGGTGTAAAAGCCGAGCATTTGTGAAGTCATCTTGCCATCGACCGCGCTGGCATACGGATCGTAGCCGTGGCGCAAAAATTCCTTGGTAGCTTCCGGGTTCAGCGCATCGATATAGTAATCGGCGATCTTCTCAACGATGTAAAGTAAACGCCAGTTGCCAGCAGGCGCTTCCCAGGGAATTACATTTTCAAAGGAAAGATGTGGCGTCAGGTCAATCACCTCGCCTGGCTTATCGAGCGATATCGCAAATGCCGCCACCGGCCTTGACTTCTCGAAATCGAGATAACGGCTATCAGCGCCGGTCAGGTAAGTGAACCAGGGACCGCGGACGGTCATGTTAATGCACTCAATGTAGCGCTCCGCCAGGTCAGGACGAGCCTGCAGCACGCGCTTGTCAGCGGTGCCGCTTGGCCAGTTCATCTCGTCGTAGATCCAGGTTTTCAAGCCAAGCTTCTGCGCTTCTTCGACGGCGAAATGAATACGGTCGAGATAGGTTTCACCGATGTAGCTTGTTTCCAGGCCGTAGCGCCCGTGCAGGATAATGCCTGGCATACCTTTATCGCGAAATTCTCGCAACTGATATAACATTTCCTGCGGGTCCAATTCGCCGTTCAGGAACCAGAACGGAAGAATGCCATAATCACGGGGTGGTTGTTGGAAGTTTGCTGGGTTCACTGGGATCGTAGGCCAGGGTTTTGGCTGCATGAATTGCACTCCTTAATAAGGGCGACCCGTCAGGGTCGTCCAGTAATTTGTTTTCACTAGGTGGGTCGCATCTACGTCATAACGATGGTCGACTTCACAAATCCTTCCGGTTTTTCGTGCGCCGCTTGGAAGGCCTGACCAATTTCATTCAGGTGGAAGCGATGTGTCACCAAATCCTCCAGGGATAAGCGTCCTGAGGTCAACAGGCGCATGCCAATGCGCATGCCGCGCATGATGGTGGGAATTTCCCGGAAGTGGGCGTTGATGATTTGGAACGCCATCCAGTTCCAATAGGCAAGAGAGATCTCGCGCATCCCACCTTGATGAAAACCGACGATCACTACCTTGCCGCTCATCCGCGTGACGTCGCCGAGGAGAGTGAGGGGTGCCTGCGCGCCCGTAGCTTCGAAGCTTACATCGGCGCCCAGTCCTCCTGTCATTTCTTTCACCACATCAGCAAGAGATTCATTTCTGACGTCCACGACGCGGGTAGCACCTATTTTCTTTGCTCGCTCCAGCGCGTCCGGCCGGGTGTCAGCCACAATGACATGGCGCGGTCCCTTCAGTTGAACCAACTTTTGCACCAGGTTACCCATGAACCCGGCGCCGATGATCACTACATCATCACTGAGCGGGAGGTTCGCCAATTCCACGGCGTTGACGGAACACGCCAACGGTTCCGCGAGAGCCAGATCGAGCGGCACATCCCCAGCAGGAAAGCAATACTCCGCTTTCAGTGCCACGTACTCGGCGAAACCGCGGCTCGTGACCCAAGCGCCAACTTTGTCACCGGGCTGAAAGGATTGAACTTTTGAACCCACTTTTTCAACAACTCCACTTACCTCGTGACCTGGGTAGTGAGGATAGTTGATGTTGGCTTTTCCTTCCCACTGATCCAGCTCGGATGTGCAAACGCCACAAGCTGCCACGCGCAGCAGAACTTCGTCAGGCGCAATCTCGGGCATGGGTGTGTCGATGACTTCAAACTCATGTGGACCGCGTAAAGCGGCAATTTTCATTGTCTATTCCCTTTCATCACGCAGTGGCAGCGGTCAAGAGTCGAACGCTATAACCGGGGACTGCCACCTTCCATCCTTCGCCAGCTTTTTCCACGGCAACGCTCTCACCGCTCAACAGGTCTTTAAGTGATGACTTTCCTTCTAGCGCGGGAAAACCGTCGGGCGATGCAAACGCGATCTCGGTTGGCTCCTCATTGAAGTTCAATAAGACAAGGATGGGGTCCTCTTGCTCATCGTGATAACGCAAGTAGCCATAGGCGACCTGGTCACGGGTAGCTTCAAGAGTCAAGGGCCTCCAACTGCGCGAGTGCAGGCTGGGCTGTGAGTGGCGCAGTGCAATGAGTTGTTTATGATAGTCCTGCAGTCCAGGTACTCGTTCGATCCAGGAGAGCGGACCTGAGTCTTCGTAGGGCTTGAACTCTTCTCCCAGTTCGTCGCCGGTATAGATACACGGCACGCCCGGGAGAGTCAGCAAGAGTGCAGTCGCCACCCGCGTGACCCCCTCACCATGTCGCTTGATGAATCGCTCGCCGGTGTCGTTATTGTTCAGGAAGCGGAAGATGAGCGCGTCGGGGTGGAAACCATCTCGCCCGTTGGTGAGAGCATCGGTCAAATTGTAGGAAAGGAGACGCAGTTTATATGTATCCCAAACCACCTGCCAAGCCCAATGTCCTAGCTGATCAGTCCAGTCGTAGGCGACATCGAATCCGTTGTCGAAGTAATAGGGATCGCGAGCACTTGCTTCTGCGAGTAACATCAAGTCTGGCTTGATGCGTTTGAGTTCCTTGCGCCATTGCGGCCAGAAGTCCGGGCGGCGCTGCTTGACACCCCAGCAGGCATCCACGCGGAAGCCATCCACATCAAATTCGCGCACCCAATAGGCGAACGCTTCGATCATCATGTTCCGAACTTCGGGGTTTTCGTAGTTCAGGTTCGGGAGATGCGTCCAGTCAAAATAATGAGTAGGTTCTCCGGAGGCATCCCGGTCATAAAAATCCCAATATGGGGACCTGGGACCCCCATCCTTGGCGGATAGGAAATACGGATGTTGAGCAGAGGAATGATTTGGGACAAAGTCCATCAAGACGCGGATGCCGCGTGCATGAGCTTCCTGCACCAAACGGTGGAAATCTTCCTTCGTCCCGTAGCCATGGTTCAGATCAAAATAATCAACCACCGCGTAGCCATAATCACCAGGAGGGGATACGTTAATGGGTGCCAGCCAGAGGGCATTTACGCCCAATTCCGCTAGGTCATCCAGCCGTTTCGTAATGGCCTGAAAGGCAGGCTGCCCAAATTTGGAAGGGATTACTCCATAAACGACCGCTGTTTCTATCCAAGCTGGGTTTTCTTTATCATAGTCTGGGATTCGTGCCTTGCCTTGCTCGACCACGAAATAGATGGAAGCTTCATCGTCACGGCCGGCACTGTCTTTCACCTTTAGCTGCACATAATATTCCCCGTCAGTCGTCGGGGGGAGGAGGATAACTGTTTGGGTGCTGACTTCATCCGTGAATGGCCGGCTTTCCAGGCCGGCAGCGCCCTCGACGGCTAGTGAGGCAGGGTTTCCAGGTCGCGGTGACCAGATGTGATCAAGGATTACGCTGCCATCCGCTTCTGCTGGTTGGCTTTTGCCGCCATCCAGAATGATTCGGTCACTATCCAGCGCGATGTGGATCACAGCTTTCGGGGCTTGTCTGAGACGTTCGGTATAGTTCAACATATTGGACTGTATCTCTCCTCCATTGGATTGTCTGCAGGTTGCACTGACCCGATTTTCTCCTGAAGAAAGTTTGACCTCAGCAGTGAACGTTTCGCCTTCCGATTGGGTTTCGAATTCACGCCCGTTGACATACACAACCAAACTCTCACACTCACCTGTCACTCCTACTTTCGCTGTCTTAACCCACATCCAAACATCCTGGTCTGCGCCGGTTAAGTTTACTTTCACCGCCGGGCTTGGAGAGGGCAAGACTGTGCTTGTCCCAACGACTTCCGTTTCAGAGGCTATATTTTGTAGAGTTTTCTGGCAGGCAGCTGCAACGACACTGCCCGCCGCGACCACGCACAACCGTAAAAAATCTCGACGGTCCACAGGGGACTTTTCCATCATCGCTTCCTTTTTTGCGGCATATCAGCGGCAGTTGCGATCGCTTACTTCATTCCGGTCAGGGCGATGCCACGGATGAAATATTTCTGGAAGAAGATAAAGATCAGCAACACAGGCAGGGTCGAGATCACAGAGCCCGCGAAGACAATATCCCACACCGTGCGGTTCTTGATGACAAACAACGCCAAGCCAAGCTGTAACGTGCGAAGTTTCGGATCGCTGATGACGATCAATGGCCAGAAGAAGTCGTTCCAGACAAAGGTAAAGGTGAAGATTGCCTGAGCAGCCAAGACGGGGCCGCAAAGCGGCAAGACAACCTTCCAGTAGATGACGAAATCGTTAGCGCCATCCATGCGTGCCGCGTCCAGCAAATCGTCGGGGATGCCCTTCATGTATTGACGCATGAAGAAGACACTCCAGACACTGAATGCATACGGGATGATGATGCCCCAGAATGAGTCCAACATCCCATGACCACCCACACCGAGAATGTTGTTGCCTCCGAATAGAGGGGAGCGTAGCAAGATCAGATAATTGGGAATCAAGAAGAGTTGACCTGGGATCATCAGGGTGCCAAGCATCAGTAGGAATAGTGCATCCCGCCCCGGGAATTTGCGCTTTGCAAAGGTATAGGCAGCCAGTGAATTGAAAAACATTTGGACAGCCAAAACGACGACCGCCAGAAAACCACTGTTTAAAACCCAGCGGAAAAACCCTTCCGCTTTGAGAAATTTTTGGTAGTTATTGAGGGTGAAAACTTCCGGAATCCAATTCGGTGGCCAATTGAAGATCTTCCCGATTGGCTGAAAGGAGGCTGAAACCATCCACGCCCAAGGGGCGATGAAGATGATCGCACCGGTTGTCAGGAGGATATAAATGATCAGCTTACCAAGCAAATCCCTCCATTTAATTGTCCGGATCGCCGGATTGCTGATCGACTTCGAGATGGGCTTTTCGTTTTTCGTGATATCCACGCCGTCATTCCTCTCTAATACTCAACGTCGCCGCGGGTAAACTTCCACTGCAGCAAGGTGAAGCCGAAGATCATTGCGAAAAGGACAAACGCCATTGCCGTTGCGTACCCCATATCCAGTTCGCGGAAGGCACTTACATATAGATAGTATCCTATCGTCGTGGTTCTGTTTAATGGTCCACCGTTCGTCATAATATACACTTCAGTGAATATTTGGAATGTGTAAATGATGTTCGTGACGAAGAGGAAAAACGTGGTGGGTCTGAGCAGTGGGATGGTGATGTAGAGCAAGCGCTGCCAGGAGTTGGCGCCGTCTACCATCGCTGCATCATACATTTCTTGGGGGATCGACTGCAAACCCGCCAGATAGATCACCATCGGAGTGCCGGTCCCAGCCCAAATGCCCATAATGATCAATGCTGGCAGGGCTAGGTCAGGGTTGGCGAGCCAGACAATTTTATGGGTTATGAGTCCGAATTTCAGAAGGTAATAGTTTAGCAGCCCGTAATCCCCTTGGTACACCCACTTCCAGATGATTGACGAGACCACCAGTGGGGTGACGACCGGGATGTAAAACAGTGTGCGGTAGATTGCCTGCCCACGAACCTTGGTGTTCAGCAGCAGGGCGACAGCCAACCCGAAAGCGAGATTGAGAGGCACACCAACCAGAAATGTGAGCGTGTTGGTAACCGCCCGAAGAAAGCGCGGATCTTGGAAGAGACGCAGATAATTGTCAATCCCTACGAAGGGCTTGTCCGGCTGAATAATATTCCACCTGTGGAAGCTGATGTAGAAGGCGAACGAGACCGCAAACACAGTGAAGATCACAAAATGGAGCAGGCCCGGCGCCAGGAACAGGTACGCCGTCCAGTTTTTTCGCATCTGCCGAAGTGTCTCGCGTAGCCGATATGAGAACGGATTTGGTTTTTGAATTTCTGTGACAGCCATGCGTCTCCTTTCCGGCATTTTGCCGTCTCTCCCTCTCCAGCTAAGACTGGAGAGGGAGAGTTTGAGGATATAAGAGGGAAGGTCTTTATGGCTGCTTGAATGCAGCTTCGGCTTCTTTGGCAGATTCAATGACGGCGGTCTTCCCATCAATCTCGCCATAGAAAGCTTTGCCGAGGTACTCCGTCAGGATCTCCTCAGCTTTGAAAAAATTGGGCTGATCGGCGGTGGGCACGTAAGCACAATTCATATTTTCCTTGAAGCCCGCCATATAGGGCCGGCCCTCGTAAAGCGAGGGATCGTCAAGCAGGGAAGTGCGTGGAGGCAGTAATGTACCTGGCTCATCGGGATTACCCAAGTTGTAGCCTACCATATTCTGCGGTGAGGACAGCCATTCGATCCACTTGTAAGCTGCTTCGGGGTTCTTCGATCCCTTGAAGACGACTAGGTGATCGCCGGCAATAGTCGTAGCGCAGCGCTTATCTTGCGGCAGTGGGGCAGCAGCCCATTTCCCTGTGGCGTCTGGGAACTCTGTGAGCAGTGTTCCAGCAAACCAGGTACCAGCCATGTACATGGCTACATCGCCATTTGCAAAGGGCACGCGCCCATCCCAGGACGTGGCATTCAAGAGGTCTTCGGGCGAGTACTTGGCCAAGTTGACGTAAAACTCAGCGGCTCTTTGACCTTCGGGGCTATCCCAGATCACATCATTCGGATCGTCAGGGTTCAACTGATCCCCACCTGCCTGCCACAGCCAGGGGTAGAAGTAGTACGCGGCTTCTGTAGCAAATACAGCGAAACCATACTTGGAATTGTCCTTGTCCGTGAGTTTCTCAGCATACTCCTGAAACTCTTCCCAAGTCTCGGGCGGATGGTTCGGGTCAAGACCCGCTTCCTCGAAGCGGTCGGTGCGATAGAACAGACCAGTTGTTTCACTGGCGAACGGCAAGCCATACTGAACGTCATTTACTCGGGCAGGCTGGAGGAATGCCGGGACGTAATCATTGATATCAATGATGGTGCTCTTTGCAATGTAATCATCTAACGGGACAAGCCCATCGTTCTGGGCTAGCGCGCCGGTCATCCAGTCAGATACGTAAGCGGTATCAGGCGGATTGCCAGCCGCGATCTGGGCTAGCAGCTTGTCGAACATATCATCTGACGAGGGCACCGACTGCACTTCGATTGTGATGTTGGGATGGACCTGTTCAAACGCTGCGATGGTCGACTTCCAGAATGGAGTATCCGTATTCACCCAGGTGGACCATGTGACGGTCACAGGTTCTGCAGGTTCAGGGATATCGGGGCTATAGTTCTCGCCTGTGATGGGGACATCGGTCGCTGCGGGAGCTTCAGTGGCGGCTGGGGCCTCTGTGGCTGCTGGCGCTTCAGTTGCAGGCGCCTCGGTCGCTGCTGGTGGAGCTTGGGTGGCTGTAGCCTGCGGCGCGCAGGAAGCAAGCAGCATTGACGCCACCACGAGCAGTGCTGTGACTGCCCAAACTAAAGATCTTTCCTTTCGCATTTCTTCCTCCTCGGAATAAGGTGAGATGCCCGGCACTACGATGGTATCTTTTCTTGATTTGGCAAGTCAAAAGCGCCCGGGACTGCCGGGTTTAGTCCAGGTGCTGATGATGCCATAGAGAGATCAAGTTCCTTTGTGCTGCGCCGGACGATTAATTCCGGTGCAAGGATAAGACGGCTAGGGGGACGGCTTTTTCGAGAGATCCGATCGACAAGCAAATTGACAGCCTGAACACCGATCTCTTTCTTGGGTTGAGCGATGGTCGTAAGGGGTGGATTGGTAAATTGGGCAAGTTCCAGATCGTCGTAGCCAACGACTGCCAAATCTTTGGGAACGGAATAGCCAGCCTCAGCGGCAGCCCGTAGAGCGCCCAATGCCATTAAGTCATTGAGAGCAAAGATGGCTGTTGGACGCGGATTCATCTTGAGAATGAAATGGGTGATTTCCATGCCCGACTGGGCGTGATAGTCGCCTCGTATAATTAGATTTTCGTCGTAGGGAAGATTTGCTTGCTCAAGTGCCTTTCGATATCCCGTCATTCGTTCTGCACTGGGAGTAATGCTCGAGGGTCCGGCGATACAAGCGATCCGTTTGTGACCGAGCTCGATCAAATGCTGGGTGGCAAGAAATCCCCCGAGTTGATGATCCGTGAGAACGGCATCGACTTCGACATTTGGCAGGTCACGGTCGATCATCACGACCGGCATGTTCTGACGAAGTAAGAAATCCAGCGAATCAGCCTGATCTCCGGCGGCGACAAAAATAATCCCGCCCACTTGATTTTTGCTTAATACATCCACATAAAACAGTTCTCGCTGTGTGTCCAGTTCGGTGTTGCATAAAAAGACGCTGTATCCTTTTTTGAAGGCCTCATCTTCAATGCCGCGGCTGATCTCCGCGAAGAATGGATTGGCGCTATCGGGGAGCACCAAGCCAATCGTGTTCGTCTTTCCCTGGCGCAGGGAACGGGCGAGTGCATTCGGATGATAGTTCAATGACTTCATCGCCGCCAAGACACGGTCGCGGGTTTCCTGGGAAACAACTCGAGTATTGTTTATAACATGTGAAACCGTGGCATAAGAGACCCCCGCACTTTCAGCTACTTCCCGGATCGTTGCCATCTATGGATTTCCTTGAGAAAATCTGGTATACTCACCGTAGGTAAACGTTTACGCAAACGTTTTTATCATTATAGTCAAAGGTTTACCGAGAGTCAACCCCTATTTCATCATGGCTTTCCAGTCGTTGGCTGGACCCCGGGAGTGATCGTTGAAAACAATTACCGATGCCTACGGCGCGTTGAAACACGTTGAGCGCTTGGCGGTCCATATCGGCAGCCGGCCGATCGGATCAACGGCCAATCTGGCTACGGCTGATTACATCAGCGAAGTTTTCAAACAGAGCGGTCTTTCTGTAGAACGCCAAGAGATTTCCTGCCCTAACTGGATCGAGGAGCATACGTCTCTTGAACTCAATGGGGAGTCGCTGGAAGCCTCTGCAAATACGTTTTCCCCATCTTGTAATATCTCAGCAGCAATTGTCCCGGTCTGCACTCCAGCAGAATTGGAGTTGGCATCCATAACCGGCATGATTCCTGTCTTTTATGGAGATCTGGCACAGGGTGAACTGGCGACAAAGGGGGGCATTTATGTCTCGGACCGCGATCGGAGAATCCTCCAGCTCCTGGAGGAAAGACAGCCGGCCGGAATTATTACCGTCAATCCCACTCTACATGCGCGCTGGCGTTTGATTGAGGATTTCGATCTGAATATCCCCTCGGTCACCGTCTCAGCCCATTCTGGTCTGAAACTGCTGAAGAACCCGGGAGTCATTGTACAAATGAAGATCGCGGCACGTCGATCACCAAGTCACACCGCCAATGTGATTGGCAGGCTGCAGGGCGAACTCCCCGAGCGGATCGTATTTTGTGCTCATTATGATTCTAAGGTGGATACCCCCGGTGCCTATGATAATGCGGCTGGAGTGGGAGTCTTGCTCTCTCTAGCTGAAGTCTTATCCCAAAGAAAGCATCGACATACCCTTGAATGGATTGCCTTTACTGGAGAAGAAGGCGCAGGCTTGGGCGATATGGAATACGCCCGTGCCATCGGTGATGGATTCGATCAGGTGACCGCCGCGATTAATATCGATGGCGTTGGTCCTTTCACTGGGACAACCACGGTTACATCTTTTGTTGCCTCGCAGGCATTGGAAACGCTCATCGATGAAAAGATGAAGAGCTATCCCGGCCTAATAAGAGTTGAACCCTGGCCAGCTAGTGATCATTATATTTTTTACTCCCACGGAACGCCAAGCATTGCTCTGACCAGCAAGGGGATAAGAGATGTTTATCACACCACATCCGATACATTTGAATGGATTAGCGGTGAGAAGTTGGCGGAAGCTGCCCAGCTGGTTCTGGATCTCCTTGAAGTCTTGGACGATAAGGATCTATCGTGGAGTCGCCCAGAGAATTAACCTTGGAACCTGCCCTTGTGCTGAAAGGAGGGTAATCCTTTTATGAGTCTCTATATCGGCGTCGACCTAGGTGGAACAAACTTGCGTGCTGCCATTGCAGATACGGATACGGGTAAGATTTTCCACCAACAAAAGTGCCCAACTCTGGCTGCTGAGGGGCAGGAGGCAGTGATCCAACGGATCGTTCAACTCATCAGAGAGTTGACCCAGGTAAGCGGAGTACCAGCGAACACGATTAAGGGCGTAGGTATCGGTGTACCGGGAACTCCTGATATCGACACAGGCGTTATACAATTTCTGCCCAATCTACCTGGCAAGTGGCTGAATGTTCCTCTCCAAACTATTGTCGAGGAGCAGGTGCAATTGCCAGTTGCCCTGATCAACGATGTTCGTGCGATCACCCTGGGTGAATGGATGTTCGGTGCAGGCCGAGGCGCGGAAACGTTGGTCTGTTTGGCAATTGGCACCGGCATTGGGGGCGGAGTGGTCGTGAATGGACAATTCCATCTGGGCATGGGTGGAACTGCAGGTGAATTCGGTCATCACGTTGTCGAGGTCGATGGTCTGCCCTGTGGATGTGGTGGAAAGGGTTGCCTGGAACTTTATGCCTCCGGTCCAGCCATAGCCGCCATGGGTGTGAAGGAAGTGATGCACGGGCATACGACCCGGATCGGCGAGTTGGTCAACCATGACTTGAACCGGATTGATGCGGAGATAATCGCCCAGGCTGCAAAGGAAGGAGATGAAATTGCAAAGGCAATCCTCCAGCGAGCCGGAATGTATTTAGGGATCGCGGTCGGAAACATTTTGGGGGTCATCAGTCCGCAGAGAGTCATTTTTGGCGGCGGCGTGAGTCGTGCAGGTGATTTGCTGCTCACGCCGATTGTGCAGACAGTAAAGGAGCGCGTCCATGTGGTTCCGGTTGAGAAGGTGGAATTCGTCCTGGCAGAACTGGGCATCAATGGTGGATTGGTCGGTGCTGCCCTTTGGGCAAAGCGCAGATGTGAGTAGAGCGACCGCTGGTCGAGTAGTGGCGCCGAGCCTCAAACGGCGAGTGCGCCACGTATCGAGACCACCGAGGACTGGTTGAAAGCGTCAGGTAACTATATAGAAAGAACAAGCCTTATGAACAATCAATTAAATTCACCAAAGCGAATCGCAATCGGAAGTGATCACGTTGGTTATCCTTTAAAAGAAGAGATAAAGACTTACCTGAGTGAATTGGGGTATGCCTGCCAGGATTTTGGTACCCATTCAGCGGAACGCACGGATTATCCGCTTTTCGCGCGAGAAGTCACATCAGCCATATCTTCGAATCAGGCTGATTTGGGAATCTTGATCTGCGGTACGGGTGTAGGGATGTCCATCACAGCCAACAAGGTCAAGGGCATCCGCGCCGTCGTGTGTAGCGAACCCTATTCTGCGATGCTTTCGCGGCAACATAATAATACCAATATCTTGACCTTTGGGTCCCGGGTGGTTGGCTCAGAGCTAGCCAGGATGATCGTTAAAGCCTGGCTGGAAGCAGAGTTTGAAGGGGGTCGCCATGCTGGGCGCTTAGAAATCATTTCCCAGATCGAAGAAGAACGAGCTTCAGAGATGCGGGCAGAAATGCCCGTGCCTCCACAAAGTGGAGATCGTACGAATGCCGATTTGCTATCTCAAACGCGAAAGAAGATCGCAGAAACCGGACGGATGGTCTTCGAACGCCACTTGACAGATGCGGCCGGCGGGAACATCAGTGTTCGGGTAGGGGAATCGGTCTGTATCACGCCACGTTATAGTGGGAGCAAGCGGCACTGGCAACTTCAACCGAATCAGGTGCTGGTCAGTGACATGTTTGGCAACAAACTTGATGGTGATGGGGATGTTTCCCGGGAATCCAAGGTGCACTACAGGCTCTACCAGGAATTCCCGGATGCTACAGCTGTTCTTCACTCCCATGCTCGTAACATGATGGTCTTTGCCGCTTCGGGACAACCCATCGAACCCGTCTTGGAAGCCACACTCAAGTTTGACACGATTCCGGTCACCAGATATGCCCCCGCTCACTCAGAGAAACTGGCAGACGCAATTGTCGAGGCGGTTCGAGGCAAAGACGAAGCGATCCGTAAATATGCGACCGCAGTGATCGCGCCCTGGCATGGACTGTTCGTCATTGGGAAGGATCTCGATGCCTGCTTTGACCTGACGGAACGGATCGACACGAATGCTTATTGTATTCTGATGAGTCGCTTGCTGCCGGAGGCGGGTCCCATGGATCCCGAAAGCATGCGAATGAGATTAAGTGAGGCGATCAAGTCCTTTAATGATCATCACACTAACGCCTAATACGGGGATCGATCATACTGTTCAAATACCGAGCTTTCAACTAAACAGTACGATCCGAGCAATCGACTCTGCCTGGGGGATGGGTGGCAAAGCAACAGACGTCTCCTGGACTCTTGGCAAACTTGGTATCCCCACGCGGGCGCTCGGTTTCGCAGCCGGACCGAACGGATTGCGAATGGAAAAAATGCTGCGCGAGCGTGGAGTCGAGACTGATTTCGTGTGGGTTAATGGGGAGACGCGACTGAACTCGATCATCGTTGTCGCAGGTGAGGGGCAGTCAACGATCACTTCCTCGAGCCTGAACGTTTCCCCGGAGCATTTAGCCGAATTCACCGCTCGCTATCAAAAAGCTCTTGAAGGCGCCTCCTGTGTGGTGATGGGGGGCAGTCTTCCCAGTGGTGTACCCGTCGAGTTTTACGCAGAAGCAATTGCTCAGGCACATCATCATGGAGTGCCAGTGATCTTCGATTCCAGCGGACCGTCACTCATCGCCGGACTTAAGGGCCATCCCGACCTCATCAAACCGAACCTGACGGAATTGGGCGACTTGCTAGGCTCCGTGCCCACATCTCAACGGGAAGTGGGGCAGGCAGCCAGGAAATTACACGAGGAGTTTGGCACGAATGTGATCGTCACATTAGGAGCGGAGGGGGCGATCGCGGTGATTGGAAATAGCTCTTACTTTATCCATCCCATTTCCGTCCCGGTTGTGAGCTCTGCGGGTGCCGGGGATGGCGTTTTGGCTGGGATGGCCCTCGCCTACTTTCGCCAGGAACCACTTGAATATGGTTTGAAGCATGGCTTTGCACTTGCAGGGGCTATTCTAAGGACACTAGCCACTGCTGATTTTCTAGTCGAGGATTATGAGGAACTGCTTCCTCAGATTTGTATCACACGGCTTTAATAGTGTAATGAATGGTACCGTGAAATCCCATTGTGAAACAAAGGGAAACAGTTTAATATCGTCCCACTACCCGAAGCACGCCAGGCGATTATCAACGCGGGTGGACTAATTGCGTTTACCCGCTAACGATTGTTGCAGCAGACGCAAAAGGATAGGTTGGATATCGAGCACACAAGCTAAGAGCGGATAGGACATATCCACCAGAATATTCCAGGCGTAAATCATCGCGTTGGTGCATCCTCACATGCATGGGGAAAATTGCCCGATTGCGTGATCGAAGGACAAATAGGAAAAGCATTTGTCGACAGTCCTCGGCACGAAAACAAAACTCGCCAGGCAAGGCGGGTCTTTGACTTGGTAGCTCATCTTACCCGCCCCTGCTCGAAGGCGGTCTATGACCGCCGAGTTTTATAAGTTACGCCGCAGGGTCACATATCATCCCCGGATGGCGAGACTCTGCGAGAGCATAAAATGCGTAAGGCGAGTTAGTAGTAGGCATCCAACTCGGCGCGGAGTTGAGCACGGCTCACAGGTCGTGCTGGATCCCAACTTCTTGTTGACCCATGCGCTCTATATGCCTGGCAGTGAGACAATCATCAAGTCTCACATGACGCTGGGACAGGCGGTTGAAGCCATTGCATTCGCTCACATCAAGACAAAGAAGCCGGAGCTTGGCGATAAGTGCAACGCGGCGAGGACTGAATTCACGGACGGCAAGTTCATCCTGAGCTTTGCTGATACCGCCGACGACCTCAGTTTCCGACGTCAGAAACTGAGGTCGGAAAGGTGGTGATACCAGACGCTGGTTAATGTCGGCTTGCAGCCCAAGCGGTTTGATCCAGATTGCAGGGTGAGCAAGGGGCCAAGAGAGTGTTTTGAAGCTGCTTCTAAACTTAGTACAAATGTCTAGATAACTTATTATGATTGTGTCCTACAATACATTCATAACAATCATCCAACGTTGTAGGATGAGAGAGCAGGACTTCAACATTATGTAACACTGAAGTCACACACACCAAAACATTATTTACTACTTGGAGGCTTATCATGGATCTAATTAAGGTTTCTGCTAACTCACGTACCGCTGCTGTCGCCGGAGCCATCGCAGGTATCGTTCGTGAACATCACCGAGCGGAAGTGCAGGCAATTGGCGCGGGAGCGATCAACCAGGCTGTAAAAGCCCTTATACTGGCAACCGGTTATCTCAAGAATGATGGCATTTTTGTGAACTTTGTACCTGAGTTTGCAGATGTCACCATCGAGGACAAGGTCAGAACGGCCGTCAAGCTTGTGATTGAGCCAAGCGCCGGATCAAGTTTCTCCTCCATTAGCTTCCCTGCCCATTCAATTAGGGCAGATACCACGCGAGTTTGAGCGCGGATCATAAAGAGCGTTTGAACACTTTATAGGGATACCAACTACAAAGCTAGCTTCGAAACTCAGTTGGCGTATACATCAAATGGTGTATAAAAGTTCCACCCATCGCGGGTGGAACTTTTATTTTGGAGCGCATCATGCCAACACTGCAACTCAATCCAAGCAATACCGATACCATGGCGCTAGACGAAGGCAGCAGCCAATGGCTCTCTGTCATCGAGCGCAATTCAGATAAACAGTGACCCTGCGCTGTACCGAAACGATACTTCGATGTTCTCTTAGCCTGGGGGTAATAGAAGGAACGTGCGGAGGCAGGCTGGTGGAAACCCGTTGAAATCGGCATCTGTGAGACGCTTCCCGGTAGCGGAAAGGTTGACCAAGGCGAGTGGAGTTTCCGGCGTCGGAAACAGGAGCCCGCAATGAGTAGGCACCTCGACATCGAAATGCGCCATAGTCACAGGCAGATAACACCGCCCAGCTACAATGAGCTGGGCGGTTGCTGACACCATCTATTGATAAACGTGAGGCTTACTAGCCAGTTGGAGGGTTGGTGGACATGAAGATCTCGCTCTGATCGGCCTTGCCCTTTGCAATCCAAAATCCCTTATTCGGACCCATGCTAATCTGTCCCCAGGTGTATGTATCTTGATTGACCGTCCCCGCCTCAAGGGGAACCCTTGCGCCGAAAAGGACAGAAGCAAACTTTGATCCTGATGTACTTGGCTGATCACGGATAAACAAGCCATCGGTGGCGATGACAAACCAATCCATAGCCGGTCCAGCCACCACAACTGGCGGAGGATTATCAGGGTGAACAACATCGGGAGTAACCCTTGGGTCAATCGGGGGTTGCGCGCCTGCCCTAAAGTGATCCTGAAGCCACTTCTTAGGGTCGACATAATGCAGCTTCACGGCATTTGGGTCAGGATTTGAGCTTGGCGCCGGCCAATTCCCCTCGCGGGTCGCCAAGATGGTCGTGTTGGAAATATCAAAATGGAGGTGATGGGTGAATAGTCCGAAGCCGTCTCCTACGGAAGCAATCCTATCTCCCATCTGGACAGACTGGCCTGCTGAGACTTGAATATTTTCGACATGACCATAGCGGCTGAACAGCGGTTTTCCATCCATGGTACCGTGGTTGATGACCACGATATTGCCCCAGGCATTTGGATTGTGGTACCTTGCTGCAAAAGTCACAGTCCCGTCGCCAATTGCGTACACCGCAGAATGTGCATCTGCATTCCCAGCGAGATTTAGGTCTGCTCCGGTATGAATACCGATTTCATATTTGGTCAGAAAGCCAGTTGCATCATGCCATGTACCTGGCCAGATCGTCCCTGTAGCTCGTTCTTCTTTTGTTCCGATAGGTGCTTGGAAAGACATTGTTTTCTCCTTTTTAATCAGAAAACTATTTTGAATGGTGAAGAAGAATTGGCTTCCTCAATAAAATAAACGAAAGAGTATCTGGTTTTCAATCATCTTCACCAAGGAGTTTTCGGACTGATCAGGTTTCTTTTGATCTCTATAACCGCTGGCACTGGCTTTACACTTTTATGCAGTCCGCACGCATTATTCTCACAGAAAGTGAACTGGATGAATACGGACTGGCATTATTAGGCTTGGTGGCCAATCATCCGGCAAGCGATTTCGATACCAGGCAGGCGCTTTTAGGGGCTCTGGCAGACCTGGGCCTTGATCCTAACGATCCGCAGGTTTTGACTGGTATGGAAAAAGGCAAATCACTTGACGTTGCCCAGACTGTGAACAAGCTGTTGGCTACGTTCGGGGAAGAGTAATACCGAGTTCGGTTTTTTCTGCCATAGAGCCAGAACAATCATATATTAAACTCTACCCACAAGGGTCTGTGATCGGCTATATGGTACTTCACGGTAGTGTTGAAGTAATCGGGATCGATATTCCAAGCCCCAGCGAAAAAAGGTTCGTGGTCAAAATCAAGGACACCAGAATTCCCTGTATAGACGGTTTGCATACCGCCTGCGTGGAATGCCACCTGGTCATAATGTTTATCATCTTTAAGACTACTCCCCATTGCTGTGGAATGTTTTGGCAATATCAACCGCTGGGCTTTGAGAGCTCTATACACATTGCTAGATTCGTCAAGTTTCGGCAGGTTCAGATCTCCCATCACGAGGATATTCTGAGAGTAAGCACCAGAAGATTTGTTGCGTTGATCTGCCCAGCGAGCCAGGGCGTAGGCCTCGAGCGCACGACGATCCTCATCATAATACGCATCGCTGCCATAGAATAGATGGGCGCAGGCAGCCGTAAAATCCAATGTGCCTGCACGAAAGGCGACCACGTACGGATTACGGTCAAACCCCGCAAATGCACCAGAGACTCCTCGCATGCGAATATTGCGTAGATCACTTGGCGGCACCGCTACCTCAGCAGCAAGTTCCAACCGTGTGACTTTACTACTATCATAGAGAAAACCTGCCCGTTCGTCGTTACCACCTATGTCAGAGAGAATAACGCGATAACTCTCAGGTAGGTGTTGCATGAGTATCCGTAAATGTATCAAGGAATCTGCGATTTCCTGAATCGCAATGAGATCGAACCAACTAATTATTTCTGCCATCAGAGCTAAATCATCCTCTGTGCGATTCTGAACACCAAAATTGGTTAGATTCCAGGTTGCTGTTAATAGTTTATTTGCGGCCCTTTGTGGAATATTGCGCAAGGTCCTTGTGGCTAGCAATGCTTGGCGCTCATCCGCCAACACAAAGGCAAACGGTGGATTCTCTTGTTCATGCGGTACCATTGATCCTCCAATCAGAGGTTGAATATCTGTATGGGTAGTGCCATATTTGCTTTCATCCTTGCAACTTATACCACGCTTCCAACGCCAGCCTTTTTGTCCTGTACTCGCCAAACTGCTTGATTTCCTTCTCCTTCAGCACGCGAAATGTCTTGCCAGGGAAGCCTGCCCTGAGCCGAGTCAAAGGGTCTTCGCCGAGGACTTCTTTTGAGTCCGTAGAGACGGGCGTAGTAGGCATCCAACTCGGCGCTCCTCTTATGGATGAATCACACGCAAACCCAAATGTTCCTCATATCCATCGAAATCACTGTCGTTATGCAATAGTTGATGATCATTTTCAATGCAATAAGTAGCGATCAGGCTGTCTATCGTCTTGCGGACTGTAATTCCCTTTTGCCGCAGGAAACGATAATTTCGTGCGCTCTGCACCGCCAGCGCGGGATCAACCATGCTTTCCTGCATGAATTTCCCCAGCGTGCGGCGGGCTTTTTCAAAGTCGGGGTCGTGTCGAAAGCCCTGTAAGACTTCTGCCAGAATCAGGTCGCCCATCAAAATGGGAGTTGTATCCAGAACGGCATGGAGAAAATCGGTCTGTGGATTTTCTACACCGTTGAAGTAGTCAATCCAGACGGTGGTGTCAGCCACAAGCATGGTTAATGTACCTTTACACGTGACTGACGCTGTTCATCCAAGTTGCCATCCCACGGTAACTTACCGCGCAAGGCACGAACTTCTCCCTGCTCCTTCAAAAGGATCAATAAGCGCAATGCTTCATGCACTACTTCGCGCTTGGTCTTGATCCCCGTCAATTTCTGGGCACGTTCGATCAACTTATCATCAAGGACAATATTGGTTCTCATTCGCGCTCTTTTCTGTGTGTATAAATATCACACTTTATGTGTATTATACATCAGAATGTCAACCTTTTCTTGAAGATCCAACCAACTTATCCAATGCCTCCACTTGCTGCGCTCGCGAGACATCTCGTCCCGCGCGAAGCGTCCCCAAATTGCTTGATTTCCTTCTCTTTCAGCACACGGAAGGTTTCGCCAGGGAAATCCTCGCCGTGGACTTCTTTGGGATCAACGCCGAAAGGCGTGCGCAGTTCGTGGCGGGTGAGACCGTAGAGATGGGCGTAGCAGGCGTTCCACTCAGCGCGGAGGTGGGTGCAAATCGTGAAAACAAAAATCTCCCATCATTATGATGGGAGATTTTTTCTATCAACACTTACGCCGCAACCGCAATATACTCTGCGATAGCGACACTTTCAGGGATGGGCAATTTATCTTCCAGCATTCCCTGTATGTGCATTTCAACAGCTTCGTGCATATTGCGTTCCGTTTCCTCGCGAGTTTTTCCTGTCGCAACACAGCCCGGCAGATCGGGACAATACGCCGAGTAATTTCCATTTGCCTTTTCAATAACAACAAGAAAGCGATACATAATTTACTGCCTTTCACTTTTTTTCGGCTGTTTCAATTGTGCTTGTTTCAAAACGCTATTCAAAGTGCCTGGAGCCATTTCGTCACTCGGATGACCAGCAATTGTGACGCGACCTGGCTTCTTGGCATGTTTATACTGTCTATGACTGCCCTTCGTCGCGACCACATACCATCCATCTGCTTCAATGAGTTTGATGACGTCTCGAACTTTCACGCAATAAATTTTAGCACAGTTTCATCCACAGAAATCCTCGCGTGAGTAACCCAAAATTCACGCAAAGCGTTCATCATTCTGCCTTCACCCTTCTAACTCGTCCCACGCTGCCAGCAGCCTTAACGTGCGATACAACCCATACAAGCGGACTTCCTTCTCCTTCAGTACGCGGAAGGTCTCGCCAGGGAAATCCTCGCCGGGACGGAATATTGAACCACAATTCTGTACGATCGGATTTCATGGTCTTTCTTTAATTATTAAGATACCAGGGATGATTTTACTTGACTCTCATCTATAGAGGTAGTTGTATTTTGAAGAAATACATGCCGCGCGTAGTAGCCGTGATCGAATAGCAAGATGAGCCATAATTAATTCCATTATGGCGACTGTCTTTATGTTGCCATTATACGTGGGCTGAGTGGTTATTCTGATTAGCTTAGCAATGTGGATGTTATTTGAAGCGTCAAGCTACTCTTATGAGATAATTGCTGAACATCTCATTGATGAGAAAAACTCCTCCGAGAGAAATAAGAGTGGGCCTGAAGAACACAAGGAATAGATGTTTCGAAGCCCGGAAATGGCGAGCGAAATTTCCAATGGCAGAACCCTTTTTTAAGGTATTATATAGCATACCAAAAGGCCATTGTGCAGACCAAATGCACGTGTAGGCGCTTCGACAACTTACATACCTTATGCCAAATCAAGAGCATTTGATTTTGCCAGAAGTCTATTACATTCATAAAGCGGACCACCGCAACGGCAGTTACCAAAAATCGCAGTGGATCGTATCCGAGCCGGCGGAGCGTCAATGTTTTAGCCGCGCTTATACGTCGTGGCATTCAGCGAAATTCATTTGCTGGGGATTGCATTTCGAGAGCGATAAAGTTGCTTATTTAGGGGTGAGCAAAAGTTTGGGAGGAACAGCGCGCAAGTTGTTCATGGCAAAATTTATAGATGGAAATGGAAATAGTAAGTGGCATGGCTATCCTGCAGATTATGTTCTGAACCAACAAGATATTCCACCTGATGAAGTACTTAATTTATGGTTTCAAGCCAAATATCTTCGTCTAGCTGCCATACGCAAACTTTCTAAGGGGCAGAAATGCAAACTCTAAGGTTGATATTTCCTGGTTCTTATTACGATAGCCAAATTTATTCGGGGCGCCTTTATCTTTGGAATAGTGATGGTTCGATTGTTACTATTGATTGGGATAAACTCATCGAAGGCATTAAGATACCAGACCCGCTTAGGCTTGCTCTCACCTGTGCTTTTCAAAGGAGTGAGTACCTTTATGGCGATCATTGGAAACTGGTATTTCAGGATACAGAAATTAGGACGGCAATACAACGCAAATTCAAAAAATTGATCGAGTTGTCGCCAATCGAAATTTCATCAACGCAGTTACGCGATTGTTACATTCAACAACAAGATAATCCTTTGTCATTCCCCCATGCCGATTGCACGATTTATAACAAAACCCTTTATCTAGGTAGTCAAAGTGGAGTACTTTCAGCAGGAATTGACAAGCAAAGGAAATATCCGATAAGCCGTAAACCAGAGAAAATCTGGGACGGGATTGCCTTGAGTGTGGCAGCATCCTACCAAACCTTAGCAATTTCCGCGGGTAATGATGGATTATTTGAGTATGATCTTGGAACTGACTATTGGTCCGACAACCGCCACCCTCGGCAACGAATAAGGCAACATTCTAATTTCGCAAGATGGTTATATGCTAGTATATTCAGTTCATCATACTTTAATGAGGGTTACCTTGCTGACTTCGTCAATATAAGAAATCGAGAAAATGAAGAAAAGTGGCAAGAACGTGAATTCCTCGGATTAGTGTCAGCAGGTGAAATATTTGGTCATGGAACTCAAAATGGTGGCTCATCTTTGACTTGGGGATTGCATGACAAGATTTGTTTAGTTACTCCAAAATCTATCGAGGTAGTTCAATATTCCCCCTATAAGCAAGAACAATCCGAAAAGTTTCGAAGATTAGGTGAGGTTCCAACAGGAAAAACAATTGGCGAAATTGTCAGCGGTGATAGCACTGAGTTTGGATTTATCATTGAGAGTGACGAGGGCCTACTTGTAATTAACAGCTTGATGAAAAGTGTCTGGATTAAGGGCGAACCTGTCAATTGGCGAGTTTTTCCAAGATCTATATTCTATACCAATCAATTACACGTTATATATGAAGATCACCTCTGTATTTATTCTTTTAATCACGATTACTTTGTAGACCAAAAAACAAAGGTGGCTGGTATTCGTCATCGTAGAGAATTTCCCTTTGCTGGCAGAAAATAGCTAAACTTCAATGCAAGATTTTCGGACAGCATGCCTCCTTTTTATTTTTGGTAATATTTTCCGACGTCAGAAACTAATACTCCCACTCAACATGACCTAGCGGAGCGCGGTTGAGTTCGTCGCGGTAGTGACGCCACTGAGGCATGAATTTATCCATCAGGCTTATGAAATTTGCGTTGTGAGTGGGTTCCAGCAAATGGACCAACTCATGGACAACAACATATTCCAGGCACTCACGGGGTTTCTTTGCAAGTTCTGTGTTGAGCCGGATAGTATGCCTGCCTGGCGTGCAACTTCCCCAGCGGGTTCTCATCCGTCGAATAATGGTGCGATTTACCTTTACGCCAAGTATTGGTTCCCACCTCGTAATTATGGGTAAAGCAGCATCTCGAACTTGTTCGCGATACCAAGTCATGACAATGGCTTCCCTCTTCTCCATCACGGCTCCGGGACGGACGGTCAAAATCATTTCGTTGTGTTTTAGCTCAACGGATGGGGTTCGGTTCTCTTCCTTCACTTTCAGCAGGTAGCGTTTACCCCAAACATAGTGACTTTCACGATCCAGATATTCGCGACGGGTCTCTCGTTCCTGTTCCTGGAACTTTTTCTGATGTTTTTTGATCCAGTTGATCTTTGAGATGGCGTAGACACGCAGGGTATCAAGCTTCATGCGTGTTGGTGCAGAGATGCGAACCCTGCCTGTTGGCGGATGAACGCTCAGGTGTACATTCTTGATATTCTTGAACACCACATCGACGGTAATACCGCCAACCTCGATTTGTTTAGTATTCATGCTGCTGGAAGATGATCTTAAAGATACGCTCGACCTCGTCATGATCGTTCAAAATAGCAAATAATGCTCTCTTGATGGTCAGCTCACGGGGCTGAACCCCACGCCAGTCATCGGGGCGGACCTTCTTCACAGCGGCATCAATCTGAAGCGCTCGCATTAATGCCGCGTCGCTGATCACAACATAGTCACCCGCGGCTTCGCCGGTCGCGGGACCATCTTGGATCGGTTTCATCAGGTTGTTGTACAGGGCGCGTTTGCCGGGCGTATCCAGTTGCGTTGGCGTTTCGTCAGAGTGACCTTTTGTCACATCCTTGGCTAATTCACCCATCTTTTTCAAATATTCTTCATATTCAACCGCACGCGCTTTTCGGGCGGCGATGATTTCATCCAGTAGGGTGGACATCTTTTCGTAGTAGGCGGGGTCAGTCAAACGGTCACGGATGATCACGTTGCGGACGTTGTTCTCGATCGTCTCAGCAATGGCAGTCTTATTGCCTTTCAAACTGCCAAGCTGCGCGGCAATTGCATCGGCAATGCCAGTCTTCACAATCAAATCAAGCAGGCCAATGTCATCGAATGGAGAGATCTTGCGCGGTTCATCGGCTTCGATGTAGGTGTCGATCAGGTGGCGCATATCGGCTTCGTAGGGCTTCAAATCCAGGGTTTCGCCACTGGCTCTGCGGACGATGTCGCGGATGCTCAGATAATGATCCATTTTGCTTTTGATGCGAGAAACATCTTCTATACTATAGCCAGCAGGCTCAAGTTCGTCAGCGATATTGGCATAGGCGCGGATGAGAGAAACAGTTGCCTTGTAAAGGGCGACGCGTTGAGGTTCACGATCCTGCAAATCAGAAGGGATCTCCGTATTGCCGCAGAAATAGTGGATGTGTTCCAGTTCGCCTTTTGGCGGTACAACTGGTTCGCAAAGTAGATCAATCGCTTCTAGGGTATTGTCGAGGCGTTCTTTGCCCTTCTTCAATCGATCCTGTAAAAGCACTTCGGGATCGGCGCCGCCGGAACTGT
>WNFU01006987.1_pt1 | contig 25660 bp, 21 predicted proteins | sample 5400121 | NCBI WGS metagenome assembly WNFU01 (sample SAMN13153360, study PRJNA577476) | soil metagenome | isolation source: 100 cm soil or saprolite under grassland replicate 1 | place: USA:California | collected 2016-06-15 | reverse complement strand
CCGATAACGGTTCTGTAAGAAGCCCGCAATTTGATCGCCGTCCCAAGCAATCATCCATAAGGTGGGATCAAACTCTTTGCGGCCAAATTTACGAGGTGCCCACTGTTCATATGTCTCATCATGGTTTCCCCAATGATCCCGGAAAGACTCATTCTGTGCATCCAGGACGGTGCGCGCATGTTCATCCTTTACAAACGGACGTAGTTCGATTCCCTCGGGAAAGTTTGCAGGCGCGGGTGGTGCCGTCAGGTTGATCTCCATGCGCCAGTAATAGCGAAGAGGAGTATAGCCTTCCTTTCTATGAAGCTCATGAGCGGCTTGATCGCGGTGATTGATTGGACTTCGAAGCGAAATGCGTACATCAGACTCGGCCAGGTGCATTTCTTCATAAGCACGCTTTTCCACAGTCCGCAACAGGGATGTGCCGATGCCACGTCCTTTGAACTCGGGATGAACGTAACCTTCCGTTTCCAGGATGGCGTGCATATAGCGATTTTCGAATTGATCAAAGCCCACGATACGTCCGTCCAGTGTTTCAATTACAAATGTATCCTGTTCCAAATTGAAACTGGCAGTCTGCCACCTGATCTTAAGATCCTCAGGCGTGGCCGCCATGGTGACGTCACCATCGTCTTTCCAAGCTTCATACATGAGTTGCGCCACAGCATTGAGATCTGTCCATTGAGCAGAACGCAGCTTGAGGTCCGGTGCAAGAATTATTTCATCTGTTTTGAGTTTGGTATCCATCATCCTTCTCCTTTCCTACGCTTCGGGTTCGCGACCCGGATGCAGTTCCTTTTCATACGTGACATATTCACTGGCGGCATACATGCCTACCTTTTGATAGAGCCGTGTCGCGCCGGTGGGATTCTGAGCATCCACGCCGAGTCCAATGGTCTTTGTGCCGCGTTTATAGAATTCACCGAACGAATGGAGAAGCAAGGCTTCCCCTAGTCCGCGTTTGCGCCAGGGCCGGCGGACTCCCAAGGTACGAATCCAGCCAATGCCCATACGGTAACGGCTCAGTGAAAAGCCAGCGACTTCCCCGGAGGGTCCATCCCAGGCAATGGGCCAGAGGGTCGGATCAAATTCGGGGTCATCGAATCGGCTGCGCTTCCATTCCTCCAAGGTCACAGCATGGCTGCCCCAATGATCGCGGAAGGCCTCATTCTGTGCCTACCATACGGCGACATCATGCTCGCCTTTGATGAATGGACGCAGTTCAATCCCCTCTGGAAGCTTTGGCTCGGGAGGCGGAGCCTCCAGCACGATCTCCATACGCCAGTGATAGCGAAGCGGCTGATAGCCTTCATTCTTGTGCAGTTCATGGCTGACAGGATCACGGTTATCGATCGTGCTGCAAAGCGAGACACGCACATCCGGTTCAGCAAGGGGCAGCTCGTCGCGGGCACGTTTTTCGATGATGCGCAACAAAGCTGTGCCAATGCCGCGTCCTTTAAAATCAGGATGGACATAACCATCTGTTCGAAGTTTCGCATGTTCGTATTCATTGAAGAATTCTTCATAACCACCGATGTGCCCATCACGGGTTTCCACGAGAAAGGCATCCCATTCCAGGTCAAACCCAGGAGTCTGCCATTCATGCTTCAACTCATCAGCAGTAACCGCAACGACTGTATCGCCATCGGCGGCACATGCATCATAGATCAGTTGTGTCACAGCGTTGAGGTCATTCCATTGAACAGAACGCAATTGCAGACTTGAGTCAAGAATTGTTTCGTCCGTTTTATATTTTGTGTTCATCATCTTTCCTCCATCTCTATCATGCTCCAACTGCCACCTCAGCAGAGATCGGAGCATTCAATTCCAGCCATTCTTCGCGCATGACCCCCATGAAAAGCTCATCCCAGCGGCGTCCTTCGCGGTTCAGCAAACGGCGCAAGCGTCCTTCGTGACGGAAGCCCGCCTTTTCATAAGAACGGATGGCGCGCAGGTTGTATTCGAATACGGCCAGGGTAACGCGCTTCAAATTGATCTCGGTAAATGCATAACGAAGAAGCACATTCATCACATCGGTGCCATAGCCTTTGCTCCAATAGTCGGTTTCGCCAATGCCAAGCCCTACAAAGGCATCGCGCCCCGGCCAGTTCACCACGTCGAGGCCAATTTCGCCGATCAGTTTGTCTTCGGCAAGCGTACGGATGCTGAAGTAATAGTTTTCAATCGATATCTCTTCAGCTTCCTTTTCCATCCATTTCAAGGCGGCCTTCGAAGATTGCATGGGTCTCGCAGAAGAATTAAGCAGGCGCACATATTCCGAATTTTGATACCAGCGCGGAAATGCCTTGCTCATCTCTTCGGGATCAAACGCCGATAAGCGAACGAGTTTTCCTGTAAAGATGTCTTTCATTGGTTCTCTCCTTGCTGCATCTGCAACCATTCCTCACGCAGGATCCCCATCCATAATGAATCATATCGTTTGCCTTCGCGTAAAATCTCCTTACGCGTCCGGCCTTCCAGCCGAAAACCACATTTCTCATAAGATCTCAAGGCGCGCGGATTGTATTCATGTAAGCCAAGCGAAAGGCGCTGAAGTCCCAGTTCGGCAAAAACATATTGCTGACATAACTTCATCATGTCCGAGCCGTAGCCTTTGCTCCAAAACTCGCGCTCGCCGATGCCGAGCCCAACCCAGGCTTCGCTGTGGATGAGGTCAATCCACAACCCCAGAAAACCGATGTACTGATCCTCATCCAGGGTGCGGATGGAGAAAGAAACACGCTCCGACTTCGGGCCTTCTTCGGCCTGCTGATCAAACCATTCCTTGATCTTTTTCTCAGAAGATAATCGAGATGGATCGCTGTCTGCAAGGCGGATGAACTCCGTATCACGCTGCCAACGAGCTTCTGCTTTGGCGCGTGCCTCTGGTTCTTCGAATGTAAAGCGGACGAGTTCTCCGCGAAATAATTCTTTCATCACTGCCTCCTTTTTCAATCAAACTTTGACTTCCGCTTCGACACGCTCAGCGCGGCGGCTCAGGTGGGTTGAGCCTGATTCCGCCATTCGTCACTTAGCAGCCCGAAAACATACAGATCCCAGCGACGACCGTCGCGTTCCAGCGCTTTACGCCGGCACACTTCCTGGACGAAGCCAAATTTCTTCAACAGGCCAATGGCAGCTTCGTTGTACTCCGGCACAACCGCGCTCACACGGAAGAGATTCAGTTCGGCAAACGCGAAACGCAGCAACATCCGTAACGACTGCGTGCCATAGCCTTTCCCACGATCTTCCGCCGCGCCAATCCCAAGACGAAGAAACCCGTTGCCATTCGCCCACTCGATCCGTTGGACCTCGGCGGTGCCAAGCAAGCGGTCATCTGCTTTGGCACGGATCATGAAGTGATAGAGGTTTTTGGCCTCCTCCACTTGTTTTTCGAGTTTTTCATATTGCTTCTTGATCATCGCCGCAGACATGGGCCGCGCAGGAGTGGTTTCCATCATGCGCATGAATTCAGAATCATGCGTCCATTTGGATTCGATCTCTGGATCTTTCTCGTGATCGATGGGACCAAAACGGATATCCTGGCCTTCGAATAATTGGGTTTGAATGTCGAACATGTTTCCTCCAAAAAACTTTCTACAAAAATCAAAAACGGTCACAGGCAATGCCCGTGACCGCAGATGAATCAAAACGACCACGGGCGAGTGCACCGTGGCCGCTAATCACATTGCGTGTAAATTAACGATGAGTAGGCGCACTCCGAGAATCAATACTACCGCTGGGAACGGTTTGGAATGATTCTGTAAAGATCGTAGGCTGCTTTGCCATTGGTCGTGCGCTTCCTTTCTTTAAGGATTTTCTAACGTTGCGTAGTGTAACATGCCAGTCGTTTTTCCGTCAAGTAATTGAGTGTTAATTAAGGAATGAAAGGCGGTGCCTTATGGTTACTTGGAAAACCGATGTGGATACCATCCCTCTTCATACAGTTCTGATTGTTTCCGATCGACAGGAAAATGTTGCTATATGGGATGCTCTCTTCAACCAGAGGAATTGTATTGTTTTGTCTGAATCCAATGTTTCTGATGCTCTGCAAAGCGCGCGGCTGATTGGTCCCTCTTTGATGCTGGTGGATATTAATTTATCGAAGTCTGATCGAGCTCATTTATTATCCGGTTTACGTGCTGCCAGCCGCGGACCCATTCTGATGCTGATCAATGCCAATACGGTCGATGAAATTGTCGAAGCCAACCAGGAAGGCGCAGACGAATGTCTCGTCAAACCTGTCAACCCAGCTGTGCTGGTCGTCAAGGCCATGGCCTGGCTTGGGCATGGGCAACGTGCGGCGCGAGCGCCTGTTTTTCTAGGCGTAACACTTTAGAACTTGTTTCATCTTTTCTCCTCCTTCTCCTGTCAGCTTTGCTGAATCAAAATGCCCGCCTGTTGGCGGGCATTTTGATTCTTAGTCATTTATGGATTTGCGCCAGTATTAATCAGACCTGCTTGCAAATCCCTCAAGGTCTGCTCGACGAGGCGCTGTTTTCCGGGGGAGAGAAGGGTCGGATCTATGTCACCCAAACCGAGAGGCGATTGGACCGTTATGCCTCCCTTCCCAGCGATCAGATCGGGCCAGGCATTTTGAATCGCTGTAATGATATCCGGTTGGATGGTCATCACCCAACCTGCCGGATGTTGTTCGGGGCTGACTGTTCCGATCATGGATGTGCCGGTCGTGCCAATATAGGTTTCGAGGTCAGGGGTGGCAATATCTGGATAAAGATAAATCGTCTGCACCTTGTATTGAAGCATCAAAATATCTGCATAGGCATCGTAATTGGCTTTATCCTCGTCCGCACCGATCTCAAGATATTGAGGATACGTCCAATTGTAAAAATACAACGGACGACAAGAACCACAATAATATGCCATCCCACTGGCATAGGCGTTCAGAGCCCGCAGCGCGTCCGCGTTGTCTTTTGGCAATAACATGCCAATGCGATAGTCATCGGTGATCATGGCGGCGGTATAGCCCGCCAGAAAACCCGAAATATCTGTCTGCGAATTATTTCCCAACACGCTGATATTTCCACCGGCGGTCACTTCAGGAATATTGATCGCAAGGAATTGCACTTGTGGCGCGGAGGCAGCCAATGCCGCTATTCCGGGATCGGGTGGAAATGCGATCACCACCTGTAGGCCTGGTTCAAGTTCAGCCGGGGTTAATGTGTTGCGTACCTGAAAGCGATATCCAGACGTCTGCGTGAGATCGTAAACCGTTTTCTGGTAAAGGTTCGACGTATCAGGGTCAAGATCGGCTGGCACGATCAGAATCGCAAGTGGTACCGTCGGTGTGGCGGTCAATGTCGGTGGAACAATCGGCGTATCCGTTGGGATGGGTGTGGATGTGGCAGCAGGTGTGCCTCCCCCACAAGCGCTTACGGCGACAACGATCACAAAGAAGAGAATGATGAATCTTAGACACACAAGTTTTCTCCAGAAACGCAGAGTGCCGCGTGTATTAGCGGTGCAAAGTGCCGCATGAAATAGCGGTAAGATGGCATCTTCGATTATAAATGAAAGCGCAGATGTTAAACAAAAAGACCGCGCGCCAAAGGCGCGCGGTCCATTTCCTGATTTCTGGTTTCTTACCTAGACTTGATCTTGATCTGCTTCGGTCGAGCGGATTCTGCCTTGGGCAGTCTCAGCGTTAAAACGCCATCGGTAATATTCGCTTCGACAAGATCCGCGTCGATTGCAGCCGGCAGGCGCAAGGTCCGCGTGAAGGAGCCGTTAGGCAGTTCGCGAACGAGATAATTGCTCTCATCTGCTTTGTCCACACTGCCGCTCTGCGGCGTGCTTCGCTTGTATTCGCCCTGAATGCGGACGACATCTTCTAATACCTGAATGTTCAGCTCATCGGATTTAAGTCCCGGCACAAGCGCGGAAAGAACATACGCGTCATCTTCCTCACGAACGTTGATGCCGAGAGTCTGCTCACGGTTTTCTGCCCAGCGGCGCGCCATACGGCGATACGGCCTCTCCTGAGTGAAACCGAAGGGATACGTTTGAAGATAGAAGGTCATGGCTTGTCTCCTGTTGTTGAATTTTGAATTGACCCTAGCTTATTTTGGCTGTGTAAGAAACCGAATAATGAAGAATAGAAATTGTGTTACAGAGTGCCGCATAATTTACTTAACTTTATATTTGAATTTCAAGCTACAAATCCATATAAAAAGTTAACTTACGCATGTTATGCGTGAGACAAGCGGTAGAAAAAAATGGCTGGCAGAATTCTCTGCCAGCCAAAGGTTCTTAATCCTTGCCTGCACTATTTATTACGGCTTGTTGCGCGCGCCTAGTGCTGGGCGTAGTAGATGAACTGGAAGAATAGGCCAGCAATATCGGACGCGTCACGCATATCCGTCCAGACCAAATTCGCCTTGCCGTCCGAGCCATAGGAGATGTTGATGTAGTCGCCATGGAAGGTCGCGCAGGTCTCGCAGCCGGGAACTCCCGCCCGGAAGTAGCGCGAGTGGGTCGGGTCTGAGGGCGCCGTGCTGACAATCGTCTTCGAGCCCGGGAGCTCCGTCAGTGCGGCGTTGTAGAGGGCTCCATTCGAGGAGCCGCGGTCGTTGTAGAGGATACCAAGGTTGCCGTTCGTCGGATTTACGTCCACCCACGGGAACCACTGATCGCCCGCGGCTGAGTCGACTTGTGTCGGGCCGCTCCACGAGGTCCCGCCGTTTGACGACGTCATCAAGAAAACATCTATGTTCGTGACCGGGTTCGCCGAGTCGTGTATTCCGTTGCGGTTGTCACTGAAGACGAGGTAGAGATTCCCGTTGGTTGGGCTGGCAACAATATTGCCCGCAGAGTTGACCCGCACCTGATAGCCTGTCAGCGTCTGGCGGCCACTGACATTGATCGGATAGTCGTTCGAGCCATCCTCGAGCCCGATGACAAATGCTGGGCTCGACCAGGTTTGCCCACCATCCGTCGATTTGACCAACAGATATTGGTCATCGGCGCTCTCCCCGGGCTCCCAAAGCGACTGGTTCTGCTCGTTCTCGAAGGCGACATAGACGGTACCATTTGGAGTGACCGTTGGCACCGAGAACTGATTCTGGTCACACTGGCCCGCTGGACCAGAGACCTGGAACGTGCAGAGACCGGCGTTCGAGCCAGAGATCTCCTTGGCCTTTGTCCAATGCTTGCCGCCATCGTCGGAGTGCGACTCAAAGATCGCCGACGACTGGTACGCGCCGCTCGCGGAGACGAATTTCGACCAGGTGAGGTAGGTGCGGCCATAGTACGGCGACGAAGGATAGTTGTCGGTGACAACCCACTCCTTGTCGTTGAAGAGTTGCGTGTTCGAGAGATCGCAGCCTAACCCGGTGTCGACTACCACCGGCGGTTGCCACGTAATTCCACCGTCGGTCGAAACGGAGGCGGTCAGGTCGCCGCGACAAGCCTCACCCGTTGGAAGCTGGAACGAATAGTTCAGCGATGTATGAATCACCGTCCCATGCTTGACGTCGAAGACCGTGACGGGGTCGCTGCCAGTCTGCTGCGGGTTGTTGCGCGACATGTTCCCGGTCGTCCATGTGGCCGCGTTGTCGAGGGTAGTGTAGAACTGGTCGCAGCATGTCCCATAGTCGTTTGAACTCGCGACCATGTGACCCGGCGCGATGGGATTCACTTCGATGTCGGGCTCATTGTTCGGGAACGGGTCATCACAGTCGAGTCTCGTGTTTGCCCCACCACTCGTCACAGTGCATTCGAACTGCGAATGGGGGCCATGCTGCTTTTCGAAGCCGAAGACATCAAAAGTCACCGTGCGCTTTTTGGCCATTCCTGACTCAGGCAGGAACGGCCGGGCACCTGCAGGCACGATGAGTGCAGCCAACAGAATTAGTGCAATAATCAAAGCAAATGTTGTCTTGAATTTCATACGGTTTTCTCCTCAAATATAGAAGGTTGATTTTGTCATTAACAACGTGACTGACCATCTGAGTTCATTGACTTATGCCACCATCTCCTTTCTGTAAAAAGATAAAGCCGAAGATAGAAAACTATTCTTCGGCTTTCCAAGGTTGGTACGATGAATTCCCCCAATCTCGTGCTTCGATAATTCAACAGTAAGGTAATATCCCGATCTATTGGCTACCATTAAGAGGTGAAATTTTATTATATGACTATTTATAAGAAAACAAATACTTTTTTCATTTTGGTTGGAGCGTTTTGCACACTCAGGACGGCAAAAAAACGAAAAAGTAACATGCGAATACCAGTTTCGACGCTTGAAATAGAAACAGGGTTGCCATTCGGCAACCCTTCTAACTACTGTAATAATCCCCCTATGGAGAACTCCGTTTACGGATAATAGGTGTGGATGAAATCCAGAACATTCTGTCTGTCTGTACGGAATACTCCACCGGTGCCGGCACAATTGCCGTTAACACCAAATGACGTAATTCCGGCAACGACAGTGCTATCGCCCAGGAAATTTGGTCCGCCTGAGTCACCGAAGCAAGTGCCACCAGTATTTGCGTTATTTGAGAGGAGCATTGAAAAATCGCCCGTAAAGCCTGGCACATTGATTTGTATCAAGCGGGGGTAAGCTACATAACGTGTTCTAGAGGCCTGATCCTTCCAGGAGGCTGCATCCGGGAAGCTTGCCTGCAGACCGTAGCCAACCGAAGTAAAGCTGACATCCTGTAGACCACGTTTCGTTTTGAACGCGTCAAATTGGTTCACAGTTGGAAGTGTGCCATACTCATCTAACACAACGCCGGGTTCTTCGAGGATAACAACGCCGACATCATGGACGAAGAACGGGGCTGTTTCGTAAAGCGGATGAGCGGCCCACGAAACTGCTTCCACGCTGTTCGGGCCGGCAAACGGGTAGTTATTGGTAGTGCCTATTCCTGCTTGCACATCCGATTCCGTGAAGACTCTCATTCCAGTATAGGGTGAGCCCGGGAAGTTATTGGTGCAGTGCCCAGCAGTTAGGAGAACTGTTGCGGAAAGTAATGTTCCACTACATCGAAACGCTGGTGCGCCATTCACTTCCATTAACAAGAGGACTACATAAGGATGGGCATTGCCATCCAATTCCCCATCTGTTACAGCCCCTGCCGGGCTGACAGCAACTGCGAGAAGCACCATCACTGAGAAAACAGCAAAAAGCATTTTCTTACGCATTGATTTTTCTCCTTTGACTTTATTAATTGAATTTCGATTAATAGCAAAGATAGATTAAAAGACTTTCTCGATATAGACCTCCTTCCAAGCAACCCCAAACGAAAAACTGCCAAAGTAAAAAGCTTCGGCAGTCTGGCGGTCTGTTCGTGCTTCAGTGTTCAGACCCATAACTTTGCGCCCCCACCTCACGATGGGTTTACCTTTTCGATATATCTTAATATTACAATAATTTAATAACAAAAGATGTCTGATGTAACCTTTTGGTCTACAGATCTCTGTCTTCGCGGAATTCATGACAATAGGAGAATGAAGAAGTTACGAATTCATTTCTACTTTGCGTGAGTGAACAAGCTAAATAACTCTTGGTTATTCATTCTACTGATTTGCACATATAAGAATCCCCCGCACGATTTGCCAAGCAAATCGAACTGCGGGGGATATTGTGAAACTTATTTTGATATTTGTGTAATTACTTCGGCGCCACTGTCACTTGCAGGAAGTTGCCCTGAGAAGAGTAACTCACCACACGGATCGTAGTTCCAGTGGCAGGTACCGGAACACTCGACCAACCAAAGTTTCCAATAGCTGGATTTGGAGCGACCCAATAGCTTTGAGTATCGTCGAAGAGTGGATTAGCTGGCAGGCTAGGATAGCACGCTTCCACACTGTTTGCATGCAAGCAAATGGGGTCGGTTGCCTGAAGGCCGAAGGTTGAGTCAAAGGACTGAATGCGTGGACGCCATACGTTGCCATTGTCAGGCTGGAGCAACAAAGCAGGATGCGCATCCACAGGCAGGTCTATGCCACCACAACGGCCACTAGCACAATGATCACCCACGTTGTTATCTTCGAATGACGTGTCGTAGTACCAAACCAACAAGCCATCCTGATACGGGAAATGCTCTACCCAGTTCTGCAGATCGGGGTTATCCAGGAAGCCGAAGTTATATGGGCCAGTGCGCAGAGACTCGTCATAGCCGCGGTACTGACGGAACTCGGCAAAATAGGCATTGAAGTAAGTCTTGACAATTGTCCCGGTCGTGCGGGAGAAACCACTGTAAACCCAACCCGGGTCAGTCTCTGCACCATCGGTGGCAAGACCAGTGATTGCGATCTCATCTACAGAGAAGCCATCACCCACGACAGCACCGTCAGTCCAGTAGCGGAAGCGCAGTTGGATTGTCTGGCCTACGAATGAGCTGAGGTCAGCTGTGACCGGCACCCAAACTGGGGTACCGAACTGGTCACAGACTTTTGGCGTACCGGATGTACCGGTGATTCCGAAGCCGAAGTTCTGGCTGTTCTCATTGTCGGTAGTGGACGCTGAAGTCTGAATTGGGGTGAAGGTCGCTCCACCATCCGTCGAAACCTCGACGTAGGCATAATCCCAGCAAGCCTCAATATGATATTTTGCCTGCATGGACAATGTAATTGGTCCCGAGGCTGGCAACGTGATGGGACGAGTCATGTTGTTATCCAGGTTATTTCCAGCGCCGGAATGATAGAAGTACGAGCCGCTATAGGGAGTTCCAAGGTTGAAAGAAACCGGTTTATCCGGCAGCAAAACCACAAGCTGCTGGGCCTGTTTGGTATTCGTTTCTGCAGGGCCGAGCTTGAGCGATCTCGTCTGACCGTAGCCGACTAATTGATAGTTCGACCAGCCGAGTAAAATCTTCTCGTAGGCGCTCATGTGTACCGGTTTGGTACCAATTCCGTCTGCGGGAATGCCAGAGCTTCCGTAGGAACCACTTGAGTACAGCGTCCAGAAGCCGGTCGAGTTCTCAGCACCGCCAGTGTTGCCACTGGTATCGTAAAGATCTGGCAGGCCGAGATCGTGGCCAAACTCATGTGCGAACACGCCAACACCCCCATTCTCAGGCTCAACAGTGTAATCTCCGATCCAATAGCTACTGCTACCGATTTGCAGTCCACCAAAGCCATGCGGGCCTGCTCCATCAGGCCCATTCGCACTGAACCATGCATACCAACGATGGCTCCAGATGGCATCTGTGCCCTGCGCGCCGCCGCCAGTCTCTTCCCCTTCGCCAGCATGAATTGACTGGAAGTGGTCAAGATAGCCATCAGGCTCGTTGAAGTTGCCGTCGCCATCGTAGTCATAACGATCCCAGACATCATATTGGCTAAGATACGCGTCGATTTGAGCGGCTGTCATGCTCCCGAGTTGCGCGGTGTACCACGCGTCCGTCGAATCGTTAACGAAGCGCCAGACGGTAGAACAAACGATGCTGCCGCAGGCATTGGTTCCGTAGCGCGCCTCGTTGTAGGGTACGAGCACCCAATTGGTTACATCGCCATTGACAGTATACCGGTTGGAGGACTGCTCGATGTAGTAGTTGCGCATCGAAATGGCGCCAGGAGCTCCGGAGAACAGAAGATTTTGGTAATAGGCTTGGCTAAAATCGGAGGTCCAGATAGTGGTGTTATCCACCGTGCGATCCGGCGCTGGGATCTGGTTGTGTAATGGACCTGGTGTGCCTCCGTAAGTTGGGTGAATCTGTGTGCCAAACTCACCTAAGACGCTGAAGATTTTGTCCTCCCCTTCGCGTACAAGCTGCACATATTGACCTTTGGCAACTTGAAAAACCTTACCCGTTGCATTGCCGTGGAGTTTGGCAGTCAGCCCCTTTGCCATTAGCATTGCTTGCCGATCACCTAAAGGATGGTGCGGAGTATCGCTATTCGCGCCAATCATCTCATCCGGTGGAGGGACTGAGGGCGCTGCGCCCGCCGCCGGCACTATAGCTACGGCCAACATCATAACAATCAATAACGTACTAAACCACTTTGTTTTCATGAACTATATCTCCTCTTAAATAGTCTTGAATGGGGTCTATTTCAGTACTTGTATGAAGTTTTATGGTATGGGGAAGCGCCACCTCCTTTACAAATAAAAAACCGCCGACAAAAAAGTTCGGCGGTCCGGCGGTCTGTCAACCTGTACGCATCAGCCTGACAGATCCATGACTTTGCGCCCCGCAATGACTCGAAAGGCAACCTGATCTGAGCAATACCCATCCATGAAAATGAATCAGTCACAAATGACGAAAATTTATCTAGCAAGAGATCATTTGTTGAGAGCTACTTTTATCGGATGGACCGTGTGGTTTCTGGCAGGATGCAGTCAAATCATCAACCGCGAGCCACCATCAGCCACAGCAACTCAGTCAATACCCATTTCGCCAACTCGCGGAGAAATAAACCAAATGACGCCCTCTCTATCCACACCGGCAAACCCTGGTCTACAGGACCTGATTCAAACGGCAAAAACAGACCTTGCCGAGCGATTGGCAGTACCAGTCGCTACTATTATCCTCTTGGAAGCTGTACCCGTTGTCTGGCCCGATTCCAGCCTGGGCTGTCCACAAGAAGGAATGTTCTATACTCAGGTCCTGACAGATGGCTATCTGATCCGATTAGAAGCCGAGGGTAACATATATGAATATCACGCCAATCGGGATACATATGTTTTCCTTTGTGAAAATCCAAGCTCGCCTGTTCCCGGTATACCAGGAGATCGTTAAAGGTACTCAAAAAATCCGCCGCAGGAATTCCTGCGGCGGAAGTCTTTCAAAGACCAATAACAAGACGTCCCTATCGATTGTTACTTGATCAACGTGTAGACCGCGGCATGAGCAACTTCAATGCCACCTACGCTAACCGTAAGCCAATCAGAGTGATCTCCTCCAGCCGCGCCCTTATCCGCGGACATGGTGACTGTCACAGTTCCAGATTCACCCGCGCCGAGCGCCAGGCTAGCTGGATCGACCGAGTAGCTGACGTCCCCATTACCTGCACCAACAGCAACATTAAAGGTCGCCGTGCCGCCAGTGAGGTTGGTGAGTGTCACTACAAAGGTCTGTGTTTGGCCGGAGCCAGAGGGCACCGCGCCAAAGCTAACACTGACCGGGTCGAGCGCGACCATTGCATTGACTGCATTGAGCAAGTTCTCACGGCCCGCGCCGGTAATGTTGACGTCTGTCACAATCTGCGTGCCAGTCTGGAAGTCGCGCAACACGCCTTGATCGGCCGTGTTCACGATTGCCGATCTGACCTGTGCCGCACTCCAGGATGGATGCTGCCCACGGACAACCGCTGCCGAGCCCGCCAAGTGCGGTGTCGCCATCGAGGTGCCCTGGAAGAACGCAAAGCATGGGGGTGCATCGCAGAATTGGTGCGGAATGGAGCTGAGCACATTTACGCCTGGTGCGACAACATCAGGTTTTACACGGAAGTCCACGTCGGTGGGACCCTGGCTGCTAAAACCAGCCATGATATCGACGTTGGTGGACAGGATATAGCTCAGCGTAGCAGAAATCGTGCCCGAGGTACCGTCCGCGGCTGCAAGCGCCAATCGGTCGGCGAGGCTGGCCATGTATGCCGGTACGGTTGGCTGGTTCGGCGTGCCATCCTGTCCCATTGCCACCGGGTCTCCGGCAACATTGTTGACTACAACAACTGCGACTGCGCCAGCATCCTGCGCATTGCGGATCTTCGCTGAGAAAGTACAGGTGCCTCTCGATAGTATCGCAATAGCGCCGCTAAGGCTGTTGGCTGGCAGCGCGCTACAAGCGGTACCAAGCCCGCCGACTGAGCCTGTCACAACACCAAGAGGCGCAGTCAGATCAGCGGGCACCGTTGCGAAATCACCAATGCCTAAACCAATGGTATTCCCGTTAAAGGTGAATGGAGCACCAATGAAGTGTGGAACTGTGGATGCACCGGCGGTCAACGCGCGGGCCGCTGAGCCCGGCGATTCGACCGTATAGTGGCCGGGTCCGCTGTTGCCAGCCGCCACAGCAGTGACCATGTTGGCAACATCAAGGTTGTTAACCGCCATGCCTAACAAGTCCTGGATACCGCTGGCACCACCACCGAGGCTCATGTTAGCTACGTCAAAGCCATCAGCGTATGCGGCCTCGAGGGCATTCACAATGTCTTCGGAGCGGGCATTGGTGACATCACCCGGGAAGACATTGTAGTTGCCAAGAAGGGCGCGAGGGGCTACGCCGGACATATCATAGGGGATGTCGACGCCGCTAACTGTAGCGGGTGTGTCCAAGTTACAAGCAGCAGTGCCAGCCACATGGGTACCATGTTCCTGGATCGCTTCGGCCGTATATCCACGACTGGGAGTCTTATTGTTGAAGACTTTTGCTGCGATCACTTTGTTATTGGTGAAGTTGTGATCGCCCAGTTGAGTCTGGGCAGGGTAGCCTTCATCTGAAAAGCAGGGGTGAGTGATATCAATACCGGTGTCAACAATGGCCACTTTGACGCCAGCCCCAGCATTCGCTGCACCGCCTCCCTGTGCCCACGCTTCAGTTGCGTTGATAATCGACAGGTCCGGATCATTGTCGTCAGTCGGATAGTAGAGGCCCTCATATTCAACATGCTGGACCATAGGAGCACTGGCAAGCTTCTCCAAGGATACCCCATTCAACTGTACAGCCACTGCGTTCAGTGCAATATCGAACTGGCCTGTGATTTTCGCCTTGGGCGCATTCACCTGCAACCACTTCTTAAAGTCATTGCGTTCGGCCGAAAGCTGGGCACGATATGACTTGACAGTGTTGCTATTGAAATCAATCTTTTTCCCTTGGGTGGGTTTGGTCTTGACATATGTTGAGAGAGGATCGCCATTCAACTGAACTAACGCACTGGTTGTATCGACGCGGGGACCAGTGTTTGATCCATCTGAGTTACCCCCTCCGGATCCGGCCATAGCAGGTCCCACAACGCTCAATGCCATCAAAATAATTACAAGGATGACAGAGATCTTAAATATTCTGTTTTGCATTGTACATATCTCCTCAATATGAAATTGGAATGAAATCCATCCTATCCTTCGGTCTTTTAGTTTATGTTTCCCTGCATAATCCTCCTCTACTAAAAAAGAAAACTGCCGAGTCAAAAAATTCGGCAGTCTGGCGGCCCCGCCCCGGCGGGATCCATAACTTTGCGCCCCCACCTCGCGATGGGTTTGCCCTTTCGATAATCTAGTATTATATTAACTTAACAAGAAAAGACAAGCCACTTGTAACCTTTTGGTCTTTTGCTTTGTGTATATTCATGACGATAGGAAAATGGAAAAGTAACAGCGCAGTTTTAGGCCACTTTCTTTCGCTACGCTTCTCAATTCGAACTCGGGACCTTACGGACCCGAAGTGTGCCTCCATCTCAACCTCCTCACATCCGCCGAATCCTAGTCGGATTTGGGAAAGGTAGGTTATTATTTCGGGAACTCCTTAGAAGCACCTTCGTCTGAACTCTATACATCCATATAAGAAGGATTTCATCAGAAATGCTGAAAATTAACCTAACAAGAGATGATCTGTTCAAAATTACCTTTATAGGATGGATAGTACTATGTATGGCAGGGTGCAGTCAATTGATCCCACTCCGGACACCCTTAGAGACAGCCAATGTTACTGAAACCCAGGCAGTACCCATCTCACCGACAGAAGGAGATATCACCCAAATGACCCCGTCTCTGCCAACCCCTGCAAACCCCGGTTTGCAACGCCTGATCGAAAAAGCAAAAGAAGACTTAGCGCAAAGAATGTCCATTTCTGTGACTCAAATCAATCTTGTCGAGTTTACAGAAGTTGAGTGGTCAGATTCCAGCCTGGGATGCCCACAACCTGGAATGGATTATCTCCAGGTTATAACACCCGGCTATCGCATTCTGCTGGAGGCTGGTGGGCAAGCATATGAATATCATTCAAAGAGGGATAATTACTTTGTTTACTGCGAGAATTCAATTCCACCGATTTCTCCAAAACCATAGAGTTTAAAACTGTTATGTTTTCATCGACAAAAAATAAAGGCTGGCAAGTGAACCTGCCAGCCTTTATTGATTCTTGTGACCTCAAACGATTGAGCCGAAATGAAGTAGACGCTAGCCCAACGGTTTTTCAGCCAGTGAAATTACGCAATTTACATTCTAAGGTGTGACGCTCTGAACAATCACGTCACCCGACCCAACCAGAACGTCTGCATCGGTGCGTACCTGAACATTGCCAAGCAATACACGACCAGCCGCTGGAGCAGCATTCACTGTAACACTGCCAGGTACTGTCCACGTCGAGCCAGCTGGACGCAATGCATTCGCATCTGTTATGCTCACGGCACCAAACGCGGGATTAGCAAACACATCGACGTAATTATATGTCGTCGTACCTGCTGGGACCGCGAAGCCATCAACCAGAACTACCCAGTTACCCGCAGCCGGATTGTTAATGGTAACGGACTCTTCTGAGTCACCATCGGCGCTTTGGCCAGCCAATACGCATGAACCAGTGGTGCAGTTGTATACGAACAGATCCAGGTCAGCGGCCGGGTCAGACGGGCTACCGATTGTCGCACGGAGTGAGGTAGAGCCTGCAGTGACGACAACTGGATATTGCTGTTGTGCATGGTTAGCGATGCTCGGTGTGGCAAGGAAAGCACTACCCAGATTGGTTCCGACTGCACGACCGGTGAATGCACCAAACAGGTTGGTGATGTCATAGGAGCGAGCGATTGGAACGCCGATCGTCGCCGAAGGGATGATGTCCGGGTTCGGTGAGACCGTTGCGCCAAGGATGGATGCTGTCAATGTGAAGGGCGCGCTGACTGCATCAGAATTGCGGCGGGCATCCACGGTTACTTCCCAGACTCCGGCTTGTGGGTTGGTTGTCGTACGGCTTGTGGCGCTACCGGTGAGGCACCCGCCGGGCGCGCCATTGTAGCAGTTGCTCACCGCGTTCGAGTCAATGCCCAGCCCCCATGGATGCCAACGCAGGAAGCGAATCGCACCTGCACCAGCTGGACCGCCACCGCTCAGATCAACCTTGAAGGCGGGTGTTCCGGGTGGAACATTGAAGAAATAGCTCTTGAATTGTCCTGGACCAAGGTTGCCTGTCTTCGTCACAGAGAAATTATTGTCAACCGAAAACTGATCCGCCGCAATCACCACGTTCATCGTCTGATATTCAATGCCCACGCTGCTCGTGTCGTCCAGGTTCAGGATCGCAGAGTGCGGGCCGGAAGAGGTCGGGTTGACGGTCACTGCCAAGCTGACGGGTACGTTCTTCGATAAGGAGATCGAATTCGCCGAACTGAAGGTGCCGTCGTTGTCCACCCAGGTCAGGTTGTAATTCTTCGTGCCGCCGGGCCCATCCTTGCGGACAAAGGTGTAAGTGCGCGTATAGCTTTCGCCTAACACCACGCCCTCACGATCGTTGATACCAACACCCACACCGGGTGTCGCCAGAAAACCGCTCAGCAATGTGTTGACTGGTACCGATGAGCTGATATTGACAGTCTTGATATTGGTCTTGAGCAAATCCCAGGCCGAACCAACGTTAATCAGACCGTTCCCCTGCTCATAGGCTTGATAACGCCCAGACAGGTAGCGGGTGGACGATCGCAGCGCCTGCCGGAGCTGTGCAGGTTGGTACTGCACGTTCGTCTGCTTCGCTGCGCTGATTAGCAATGCCGCCGCGCCAGCTGCTTGCGGGGCCGCCATGGACGTTCCATTCTGTAACTGGTAACCGGGCGGCAGAGCATAGGGCAGGCCAGAGCCAGGCTGCCACAAGGGTGTTGTCGAAACGGCTGCGCCTGGTGCAACGATCTCCGGTTTGAAGCCACCATCCTCGCGCGGACCGCGTGAGGAGAAGTAATGTAAATTATCAGCCTCATACAGTTGAGCGCCATAGTCAGCCAAATAGGTGTCATCTGTAATATACGCGCCTACACTCATCACCAGAGTAGCCACGGATGGGTCACCGATTGTGTTCATACCGGGCCCACTATTCCCCGCCGAGATGAACATCTGCACGTTATAGGTCTCGATCAGATTGTTATATAGAACGGCGCGGGCATTATTGCCATCGTTGAGGGCTGGGAGACCACCAATGGACATATTGATCACATCTACGTTGCTCTGTTTGGCGGCATAGATCATGCCCTCTACCAGCGCAGTGGAGGTACAGCCGGCGATGAACAAGCACACGCGTACCGAGACGAGTTTCGCGCCAGGCGCCGCACCGCTCATTGCACCGCCGAACAGGCTGTTGCCTGCCGAAATACCAGCCGTGTGCGAGCCATGTAAGCCAGAAACAATACCAATGTTGACAACCTTCCTCTGACCATCGGTCTGAACTACGAAAGGCATTCGCTCCGCAACGGCAGTTGCCGGGTTGTCGGTACCGAAGTAATTGACGTCATAGCGGACTTTGTAATCAGTCATCGCCAATTCATCGGCAAAGCTGTTATTTTGATTGGTATCCACCCAGACGTTGTTGCTGGCCGTATCCCACAGCACTGCAAAAATACCGCTACTGCCCGTGGGGTTACCATCACGGTTGACATCTCTCCCCAATTCGCCGCCGAGGCGTGCGTCACGCTCGTTGAAGAGCCCAATACGGTAGGAGGCATTGGCTGGCGCAGTATAGGTCACCGTGTTGAACGTAAACGTGCTACCACTGACCTGGTTGGACATATTCAGCCAGGTTGGATCATTATCATTGAACGGGTCAGTCGCTGTGACCCAATCGATAATCTTGCGCTCACCAGTGCTGGTCGTCAGCAAGCTGGGATGATCGAGCGACATGCCGGTATCCAGAAAACCAATCGTCACACCGCGTCCATCCCAGGTGGGGTGAGCGGCCATAAACTGTGAGGCACCTGTGTCGCCGATAGGCATATAGGGATTGTTGTTGGGCGTGCCTGCGCCGGGCGCGGGCTGAGGAATAATCCCTACAACACCTTCAGGGCTCGGGTCCTCAAGCGGGATGATCTCATTCAGGTCTACAGCCTGAACCCCGCTTAACGTGGCCGCTGCTTCAACCTTGTTGACTGGCACAATCGCACTAATGTAATTGATGGTGTCTTCGCGATATCGAACTGTGCCCCCTAGTTTTGTAATGCCATTAGCTACCGTCCTGTTGGCACCGGGTTGAGATGCAATCAACAGCGTAACTGTGGATTTGCCATTTACGATTGCCTCGGCTAGCAGTTCGCGGTCGTGCTTCGAAAGTCCGCCGCCACTGCCTGATTGGGCAGATGCAGGGCTAACAGCAGAAAATACCATTGCGAACATCAGTACAAATGAAAATACAATAAACATCTTTCGATACATGGCCTTGTCTCCTCTTCAAGAATTGGCTGTGAAATATTATGGGGAAACTTCCTCAACGCTTTGGGCACGCACCTCCTTCAAAAAATAAAAAACCACCGAACATAAAAATTTCGGCGGTCTGGCGATCTGTCAGTCTGTACGCATCAGCTTGGCAGATCCATGACTTTGCGTCCCCGTCTCACGGCGGGTTTGCCTTTTCGATATGATTAATGGATACTAATCGCACCTTTAATATTATATTAACTTCGAAAAAAAAACAATAGAGATGTAACCTTTTGGTCTCTTGCCTTGTGTAGGCTCATGACGAGGGGAATATAGAAAAGTAACATGGCAATCTGGGTGCCCTTCGTTGTCACGAGTACAGTTAGATTCTTTGGTGCTCTCGTTTCTGACGTGATGATTGACAAGCCAAAAGTTCTTAGCCACGGACACTAGCACCGCACGCCAGTGCAGGTGTTTCACAGATTTTCGCTGATTTTTTAGACAATCAATGTCCATTCAACTTATCCAGAAATACTATAGCAACGTGGAAAGACTGATCCGTTACGGCGGAACACGCAACGAGACCTCGGTCCGTAAGGCATTCCAGGAATTACTCGACCATTACGCACGCTCGAAGAACCTGTTGCTGGTGCCAGAAGTGGGAGTGATGGGGAAGCGGGGATGAAAAAGATACGCATACGGCAATCTTAATTCGGGGAAAATGACCAAAGACGTGCCTGCCTTTGCTCTTGCTGATAGATTATTTGTTTCAACACTTCCTGATTACAGAGTATCGCATAATTTACTAAACCAAACTTGTGTTATTCACTCGTAATTTTTGCCAAAAAGTTTAGTAATTTATGAGACAAGCGATAAGAACAAACTTCCCCGCAGAGTTCTGCGGGGAAGTTTGTTACAGATTGTTTGTTCCAACAGGGATAGCGCTTATGGTGTTGGATCAGGATAAGATCCGCCGAAGATATCGGAGTTGCCAAATGTGTCTGGGCAGACCTGCTGCACATCTGGCGCCACCGCCGGCTCATCCTCGCCCTGATTTGGCTGGTCGCGCCCACTTTCACCACGCGGCTCCTCTGCCTCCGCTGTTTGCTGGCCGATGGCAAGCGCCTCTTCGTGTAATTCCTGGCGATACGCATCGATCGCCGGGCAGTCGGCTGCATTGCGCACGTCATTCCAGACGGCGGCGCCGTACGTTCGTGTCGCCGCGGCATAGACATAGTCGCCTAGGAATTCGGCTGCCAAATTATTCTGGCTGGAGCCCCGTGCATCGCCAGACGGACTACGATGGACTTCTGAGAAGGCGCCAACGCTACTCCCCGATACATCGGCATGCAACACAACGCCAACTAGCGGACGGTCATTTTCCGGACCTACCGCGCTATCTTTGAAAGGTTCAAGGAAAGCGTTGTAAACCAGCCAAACATCGGTGCCGTTCGGCGAGATGGCCGGAGCGGAATAATAACCCCGGTCGTTACCCTGTTCGACCTGCAGTACATCTGCCCAGGTCGATCCGCCATTCGTTGAGGTGGTGAACATCACATGCTCATTATTGAGTCCATCCCGGCCGTCGACCCAGGTGAGCACGATCTGGTCCGTGGCATCGTCACCGGTTGGCGCGCCATTGGCAATGTCAACCGACGGCCCAGAGGCCAGGTCATTGCGAGCACCCCCAACACCATCTTCGACGCAGCGCCCGATGGAGGGCTCAAAGGCGTTGCAGGCGTCTACCGCGGGCAGGATGTCCACGGGCCGCGTCCAGGTCGCTCCACCGTCGAAGGACTTGACCAGCGCGGTTGAGCCAAAGCCGGGGAATCCGACGGCGAAGTGCGCGAAGAAGACGTAGACCACACCTTCGCTATCGGTGCGGATCGTGCATCCGGAACGGCTGCCTTGCTGAAAATTGGTAGCGGCCTCTGTGACCTGCTTGGTCTGCCACGTGTCACCACCATTTCGTGAGATCGCAACCACGATCGGAAGAGGCAGTGCCCGCCCCTTTTCCTGGCTACGGTAGGCAGCACTACAGACATACACATTGCCAAAAAACGGGCTGGATGCGGCATTGTCGGCCCAGATCTGCTCCTTGTCAGAGAAGAGGGCCGCGTTCTGCTTGGAGACGATCACGGGAGCCATCCAATTATCTTGATCCGCGACAATCTCCGGAGTCAGTTCAGGATCACCATCAATACGCGACACGGCGAGCGCTTCAAAGCCCTTGAAGACCTGCTCATCACGCTGAGCGCTGAAATTGCTAATTAGATTGGCATAGTACAAGCGCGAGCCGTTAGACCAACTGAAGCTGCCACTGCCATCAGGTATAGGTCCAAATGCAACCGCCGGATCGCCATCGGAGACTAAGCCATTTTCGTAATACCACGGCAACGTGCCGATGGGACCATCAGGATCAGGTGTACAGCCTGGATCCGGTCCGACGACTCCCAGGCAGCTGTTGTCGATCCCAAACCTAGCACTGTAGCCTGTGTACGTCGGCTGGATCCAGGTGCCACCGCTGTCGAATGAGAAATAGACGCCTGAACCGCCGACACCATTTGTGAATGGGCAGGTGTTATCGGTTCCGGCGTTGCATGCCTCCATATCGATATTATCATTTGCGCCCGCTGCCAATATATTGGGATGATTGGCATCGATCGCGATCGCCGGTTCATTTTGTTTGTTCTGTGAAAATGGCGACGGGGGACTACCAATAGAGACCCGTGTATCAGGGTTGAATGCCAATGCGGGGATAGCAAAGGTCAATACCAGGATGATGCTAAGCATCACCCCAAAACTCCGGAAGACTCTTGAGTTATACATATTTGCTCCTTTCAATATTCTCCTCAAAATATAGAAAGCGAATTGATTTACGATTCGTTGCCTGACGATCTGCGTTTATTTGCCTCTACACCATCTCCTTTCCGTTAAAGGGTAAAGCCGAAGATAGAAGACTATTCTTCGGCTTTTCAACGTTGATCTGGTGAATGCCCCACTTATCATGCTCCGGCGCCTACAAAGAAGCTACGGTTCGAACAAACTCATCTCTATAAGAGACGACTCTTTTATCATACAGCAATTTTTAGACGGTATCAAGCGGGTTGTAACCTTCTGGTACCTTTATGGGAAACCCAATCGTTCACAGGAGATTCTTCTTATAGAATATACCCGCCCCAACCTACTCGGCTGGGGCGGGATGTTTTCGGTATGTGCCGGACGAAATCTTTACGAATGTTTCGGCTTCAAAGCTACGGCGTGAACTTACTGATGAAGGTCGACCAGTTGCCCAGTGCGGCGCGTGTACCTGGTCCATGGGAGGCACCGGCGCAGGTACCGAGCAGGTTATCGCCCGTTCCACCGGTGAAGAAAGGTCCGCCCCAGGTGGTGTAGTCGCAGGCATGAGCGATGTACTCGCTGGCAATCCAGATACTATTGCCATCGACCGCGGCTGCGCCGTAATCACCCCAACGGGTGCGGGGTGGGTTGCCAACCTGTGATTTGTAGCTAGTGAAGCCATCATCCACTGCGGCGCCTTGTCCGCCAGTAACAAAATTCCATGCGCCGACACCCACCTGTGCATCAATGGGTGCATATGCTGCACTTGGGTACGTATCGTTGCCGGTGGCAGTGAATGCCATCACGCCGCGTCCACTCGCAGTAACCCCAATTGCAGGGTAAGTAAAGTCCATACCGGTAGCTGCGAGGTAGCCTTGTTTCGTTAAATTGCCGACGGATGGGTTGACGATAAACCACTCGATTCCGGCGCGGTTACTGCCACTCAGGGTCACGGCTGTGTCGAGCGCGCCCCAGAGCTTCCCATTGGCATACATCACTTGCTGCATGCGGGTGTCATTCGAGTCGGGCCGCGATATCACCTCGTCGTGTGCAGGTCCCGGCGGATTGAACAAAAGCCGCCAGCAACCAACACCAGCAATCGTAGCTGTCGTCGTATCATTGATACAATGACCCTGTGGGACATCTACACCAGGCGCAGTGCCTGAACCAGGTTGCTGCTGCTTCGGCGGGACCCCGTACTGTCCGACGGTCAGTACCCTGTTGCTGAGGCTAAGTGAGGGCGAGGCACTGTTCAGTGACGAGGTGTTGGTCAGCATCCAAACAACGAGCTGGGTCGAAGTTCTCGTGCCTGCGCTGCCACTTACAGGTTTCTGAGCTTCATCGGCAGCATTCGAGCTTAAGAAATATTCAGTACCTCCCACACTCAGGTCAAACGAATTGGTTCCTGGTGATTGCGCGGGCCAAACGGTGAAGCCGGGCTGCGTTGAGCCTGCATCACTCGGCGCGTTAACCGTTCCAGACGTATCAAGGTGTACCATCGTCACATTGGCTGCGCCTGCCGCGAGCTGCGACTTCGAGAGGGCATAGATTTGCGCCCCACTGAAGCCATTGCAGCACCAGGGATATGCGTTGGTCGTGAGATAAACCCCATTCGCATCCGCCCCAATATGGGGATAATCGCCAAGGTATGGACCGGGATTGGCGCCGCCTGTGTTTGTCCCGTCGTTCGTAACATCGATCTTATAGATATTCCAGATTCCGGTTGGGTTTGACGTCGCGCTGACGGCGAGGTCGAGGTGGTTCACAGTAGTGAACGCACCAGTCGTTGGCACAACCTCAAGCGTCAATACAACAACAAAGAAACGCTGGGTTGCCGCGTCGTAGATACAGGTTGGGTCGGTCACGAACGGACCGCGAACGTTTCCATGTGCCCGGTCAATTGCCGGAGCGTAGCCGTAGAACGAGTTCAGATCCACGGCGTGGTTCACATTCCTCGGGAAGCCACCCACGATGTTGGTGGCGGTGTTGTCTGGAAGCACTGACTGCCCAGAGGTGTTAAATATATTAAGCACATCATTCACAGCCTCAAGCACGTAACCATTCCCTACGCAAAGTGCCTGGTCAGGTGGCTCAACCGAGAACTGGTTCCCGCCGCGCGCATAGCGCTGCTGGTAGAAGTTCAAGCCTTCGAAACCAGTATTGAATTGCGGGTTCGATTTGGCTTTCTTGCCGCTGTTGACTGAAACACCAGGCCCGGTACCGTCTGAGAGACTGCGGTCTATGATGCCATTGTACGCATCAGGGAATTCCTCATCCTCTTGGGCCGGGAACTCTGTCCCATCGCCACCGGATGGCACAAACTCCCCCGTGATTGGAGACGTGGTCCCACTATTGGGGATTTGGGTGATAACACCGCTCTGTGCGCCTGCGGGTACCACTCCCATCAAGCTCACAAGAAGCACAAGCAATGACAAACAAGCAAAAATCTTATTCCTTTTCATTCGATACTCTCCTCAAAGTATGAAATCCATTGGGTAGTGATTGAGCATTTGTTTGCAATTCGAAGGTTCAACTTATCTCATAGGCAACCATCTCCTCCCCCTTAAAAGGTAATGCCGAAGATGGAGTCCATTCTTCGGCTGACGGAGGTGAGTTGGTGACGTCCCCAGGCTTAGGTATATTGGCGAATCAAAAAGAAAATAACTTGCAACTTTCCTGACTACCATTAATAAGAGCATATTTATCATACTTCAACTTTCCATCGATTTCAAGTAACCTTTTGATAGCTTTGTGAGAAAATTGAGAAATTTCACAAATGCATAAACGTTTTTCGTTGCATTGATCATTGTTGCTCAAGGAATTGCATATTTTTATATTCCAGATACCAATTCCCATACAGGCAACCTCCTCCTTTCAATTAAAAAATTAAAGCCGAAGACAGAACCCGATTCTTCGGCGCTTCAGAGTTGGTATGACGAAATCCCCAAATTTCAGTTTTTTGATAATTCAAAGGGAAACTATTTTTCTCATTCACTACTAAGGTCAAGGCCAGAATATAAGTTTGTACAATGAAGAGGTCGCTATCATAATGTATTTTTCTGATCACTTGATAAATTTCACATTAGAAAATTTTCACCGTAGAATATCCGGGCTTATCATACGTTTTCTTCAATAAGGGTTTTAGCAACTGAATAGAAATGGAAGTTGTAAACAATGAAAGCTAATCTATTTAGGATTCTCCTCATTGGATGTTTGGCATTCCTCCTGCTCGGATGCAACCAGGTTGCTACTGCAAACGCGCCGGAAATTCCGACCCCTCCATCAGCCGAGGCTGCTGCGATATCTGAAACACAAACAATACCTGCCATGCCAACACAAAATGATGAAATGCAAACCGACCCATCTTTGCCGATTCCCGCGATCCCTGGCCTTCAACCGCTGATCGAAAAAGCCAAAGCAGATTTGTCCCAAAGATTGTCTGTCTCAGCCTCTCAAATCAACATGGTAGAAACCAAGGAAGTCTTCTGGCCGGATGCCAGCCTGGGCTGCCCACAACCCGGCATCACTTAT
>WNFU01003144.1_pt1 | contig 25670 bp, 19 predicted proteins | sample 5400121 | NCBI WGS metagenome assembly WNFU01 (sample SAMN13153360, study PRJNA577476) | soil metagenome | isolation source: 100 cm soil or saprolite under grassland replicate 1 | place: USA:California | collected 2016-06-15 | reverse complement strand
TCATCGGCTTCGCCCACGTGGTGCCGGCGATCTCGGTCCATCGAGGCGACCTGGATGAAGCGAGGAAGGCACTCGAGCTCGTGGCGGAGTTGGGGACCTCCTCCGACATCCAGGACCTTAGCTGCTTCGCGGTGGGCCGAGCCCGCCTGCTCAGGGCGGAGGGGAGGCACGCTGAGGCGCTGGCTGCCTCCGAGGAGGCTCTGCACGGACGTGGGGCGCTGAGCCTCGGCCACGAGGCCATCAAAGAAGCGTTCTCCGAGGCAGTCGATGCGGGCTTTGCCCTAGGGGACCTGGACAAGGTGACGGAACTCCTCGCGATCGTGGAGGAGGTTCCTCCGGGGAAGCGTCCGCCGCTCATGGAGGCGCAGGCCATCCGCACCCATGCTCGCCTCGCGTCGGGGCGCGGTGACGGATCGAGGGCCGAGGCACGCTTCAAGGAGGCCACCCGGCTGTTCCGCGAGCTGTCAGCCTCGTTCTGGTTGGCGGTGACCCTTCTGGAGCACGGCGAGTGGCTCATGCAGCAGGATCGGCCGCCGGAGGAGGCGGAACCGCTGCTTCTGGAAGCCCGCGAGATCTTCGAGCGACTGGAAGCCCAACCGTGGCTCGATCGGATCGGGCGAGTCGCTCCGGTCGCATACGAAACCGTAGGTGCCGGGCCGGACGCCTAGCGGCATCTCAAGTGGCGTCGGTTCTGGTCAAAGCGAGACTGAGACGAGGGAACGTCGAGGTGTAGCATCGGTTTTCCTAGGGGGTGAGGGCTCCGCGGGGGCGGCCGGTACTCCGGCCTCGCGGGAGCGCGCACATGCAGTTCGGGGTGACGTTCATGCTCGACCCGCCCGTGGCGCGGACCGTCGAGTGGGCGAGGCGGGCCGAAGAGGTCGGGTTCGACTACGTGTGGGCGTGGGATTCCCATGTCCTGTGGCAGGAGTTCTACGTCACGTTCGCGCTGATCGGCGCGAACACCTCGAAGCTGCGCCTGGGGCCGTGCGTCACGAATCCCGCCACGCGGGACGTCACGGTCACCGCCTCGGCCATGGCCACGCTGAACGAGGTCACCGGGGGCCGGATGGACGTGGGGATAGGCCGGGGCGACTCCGCCCGCCGGGTGATCGGCAAGACACCCGTCACGGTCGACCGGCTGGAACGCGACGCGAAGCTCATCAAGGACCTGGCCGAGGGCCGGGAGATCGACTACGACGGCACGCCGCTGCACCTCAAGTGGTCGGAGGGCCACCGGCTCCCCGTGTGGTTCGCCGCCTACGGGCCGAAGGCGCTCCGGGCCTGCGGGCGGACCGCCGACGGCCTGATCATGCAGCTGGCCGACCCCTACATCCTGGAATGGTCGCTGAAGTACGTCCGCGAGGGAGCCGAACAGGCGGGACGGGACTTCGCGGACATCCGGGTCCAGGTCGCGGCGCCCTGCTACGTCGGCGACGACCTCCAGAAGGCCCGGGACCAGGTCCGGTGGTTCCCCGCGCTCGTCAGCAACCACGTGGTTGACCTGGTGAACCGGTACAAGACCCAGGAGCTGCCCCAGGCGCTCACCGACTACATCGCCGCGCGGGAGGGCTACGACTACTCCGACCACGGCCGGACGGGCGCCGAGCACGCGCAGTTCGTCACCGACGAGGTGGTCGACCGGTTCTGCGTGATCGGCACGCCCGAGCAGTGCGTCGAGAAGCTCCGCGAGCTGCAGCAACTTGGCATGACCCAGTTCAACATCTACTCCATGCAGGAGGATCCCGGGCCGGCCGGGATCATCGAGGACTTCGCGCGGGACGTCATGCCGGCGTTCAGCGCCGAGGAGGTGCCAGCCACATGACCACCGTGCGCGCCGCCGTCATCCAGGCCCACGCGAACATGCCCAAGGACGAAGCGGTCGACAAGCACGTCGAGCTGATCGGCAAGGCCGCCGCCGAGGGCGCGCAGGTGACGTGCCTGCAGGAGATCTTCCACGGGCCGTACTTCTGCGCCGAGCAGGACCCCAAGTGGTACGACACGGCCGAGCCCGACGACGGCCCGACCGTGACGCGAATGCGGGAGGTGGCCAAGCAGCACAACATGGTGCTGGTCGTACCGTTCTACGAGATGGAGCAGACCGGCGTGTACTACAACACCGCCGTCGTAATCGAGCGCGACGGCACCGTGGTGGGGAAGTACCGCAAGACGCACATCCCGCAGGTCGGGCCGTGCTTCTGGGAGAAGTTCTACTTCAAGCCCGGGAATCTCGGGTATCCGACGTTCGACACGTCGGTGGGGCGCCTCGGCCTGATCATCTGCTACGACCGCCACTTCCCCGAGATCGCCCGCGTGCTCGGGCTGAAGGGCGCCGAGCTCGTGTTCAATCCGAGCGCCACCGTGGAGTCGCTGTCGAAGTACCTGTGGGAGCTCGAGCAGCCGGCCCACGCCGTCGCGAACGGGTACTGGATCGCCGCGATCAACCGGGTGGGGGTGGAGGAGCCGCTGAACTCCGCCAAGTTCTACGGCTCCTCCTATTTCTGCGACCCTCGCGGCCAGATCCAGGCCAGGGCGAGCGACTCGGAGGATGAGGTGCTCGTCCACGACGTCGACTACGAGGTCAACCGGAAGGTCCGCAACACCTGGCAGTTCCTGCGGGACCGCCGGCCGGAGCTGTACGGGGAGCTGACGGAGCTGCTCCCATGACCTCCGCGGAGTTCCCGGACGACGCCGCGGACCTGCTGGAGCGGCACCGGAAGGTCATCCCCAACTGGGTCGCGCTCTACTACCAGGAGCCCATCGAGCTGGTCCGCGGCGAGGGCACCAGGGTGTGGGATTCCTCCGGCAAGGAGTACCTGGACTTCTTCGGCGGGATCGTCACGACGATCTCGGGGCACGCCGTGGAGAAGATCGTCGACGCGCTGCGCGAGCAGGCCGGCAAGATCTCGCACACCTCGACGCTGTACCTGATCCGGCCGATGGTCGAGCTTGCCGAGAAGCTCACCGCGAAGGCTCCCATCGAACCGCCGGTCAAGGCGTTCTTCGTGGGCTCGGGAACCGAGGCCGTGGAGGCCGCGCTGCTGTTCGCCACGACCTACCGCCGGTCGAACGAGATCATCGCGCTGCGGAACAGCTACCACGGGCGCTCGTTCGGGGCGATCGGGGTGACCGGGAACCGCGGCTGGTCGGCGTCGTCGTTCGCGCCGCTCAATGTGTCGTACGCCATGCCGGCGTACTGCTACCGGTGCCCGCTGCACCTCACGTACCCGTCCTGCGGCGTGGCCTGCGCGGAGGACGTCCGCAACGTCATCGAGACCACGACCTCGGGCGAGGTCGCGGCGATGATCGCCGAGCCCATCCAGGGCGTCGGCGGGTTCGTCACGCCGCCGCCCGAGTACTTCGGGATCGTGAAGGGCATCCTCGACGAGTTCGGGATCCCGTTCATCTCCGACGAGGTCCAGACCGGGTTCGGCCGCACCGGCGAGACGTACTGGGGGATCGAGGGGTACGACGTCCAGCCCGACGCCATGGTCATGGCCAAGGGCCTCGGCAACGGCATGGCCATGGGCGCCGTGCTCGGCCGCCAGGAGATCGTCGACTCGCTGAAGGCCAACTCGATCTCGACGTTCGGCGGCAACCCGCTGTCCTCGACCGTGGCGCTGGCGAACCTCGAGCACCTCGAGGAGGAGGACCTCCAGCACAACGCCCGGACGGTTGGCAAGTTCCTGATGGACGGGCTGCGCGACCTGGGCGAGCGGCACGAGGCCGTCGGCGAGGTCCGGGGCAAGGGCCTGATGCTCGGCGTCGAGCTGGTGAAGGACCGGGAGACGAAGGAACCCGGCGCCGACGTCGCCGCGCAGGCCATGGAGGGCGCGAAGGAGCGCGGCCTGCTGATCGGTAAGGGCGGCTTGTACGGCAACGTCCTGCGGATCTCGCCGCCGCTCACGATCACCGAGGAGGACGCGGCGAGGGCCATCGAGACCCTCGACTCGGCCCTGACCGACGCGCACTAGGGGGAGGACGGCACACGTGCGAACGCTGATCACCGGGGGAACCGTGGTCACCGCGACCGAGTCGGTGCAGGCCGACGTGCTGGTCGAGGACGAGCGGGTCGCGACGATCGGGGTGAACATCGCCGCCGAGCCCGAGCGGACGATCGATGCGACGGGGAAGTTCGTCATGCCCGGCGGGATCGACGTGCACACGCACTACGACCTGCCGTTCGGCGGCTCGTTCTGCTCGGACGACTTCGGCACCGGCACCCGGGCCGCGGCGTTCGGCGGCACGACGACGTCCATCGACTTCGCCGTGCAGGACTACGGCGGGACACTCCGCGAGGGGCTCGACACGTGGTTCGAGAAGGCCACGAAGGCGCAGACCGACTACGGCCTGCACGTGATCATCCGCGAGGTGAACGACCAGGTCCTGAAGGAGATCGACACGCTGATCTCCGAGGGCGTCACCTCGTTCAAGCTGTTCATGGCCTACCCCGGCGTCTTCATGTCCGACGACGCGTCGATCTTCCGGGCCATGCGCAAGGCCGCGGACGCGGGCGGGCTGATCATGATGCACGCGGAGAACGGCGGGCCGATCAACGTGCTGGTCGACCAGTACGTGGCCGAGGGCAAGACCGACCCCGTCAACCACGGCCTGACCCGGCCGGCCATCATGGAGGGCGAGGCGGTGAGCCGGGCGTTCAAGCTGGCCGAGCTGGCCGGGTGCCCGACGTACATCGTCCACCTGAGCAGCCGCGACGCGCTGAACGCGGTGCGGGAGGCCCGGGACCGGGGCCTGCCCGCGTACGCCGAGACGTGCCCCCAGTACCTGTACCTGTCGGCCGACGACATGGCCCGGCCGGGGTTCGAGGGCGCGAAGTTCGTGTGCTCGCCGCCGCTGCGGCCGGCCGATCACCACGACGACCTGTGGGCCGGCCTGAAGGCCGACGACCTCCAGGTGGTGTCCACCGACCATGCGCCGTTCAACTACAAGGGCCAGAAGGAGCTCGGCATCGGGAACTTCGCCAAGATCCCCAACGGGCTGCCGAGCGTGGAGGACCGGTTCACGTTGCTGTACCAGGGCGTGGTGAACGGGCACATCTCGGTGAACCGGTTCGTGGAGGTGGTCGCGACGGCGCCCGCGCGGATGATGGGCCTGTACCCGCGGAAGGGGACGATCGCGCCGGGGTTCGACGCCGACATCGTGGTGTTCGACCCGGAGCGCGAACGTACGATCTCCGCCGAGACGCACCACATGAACGTGGACTACTCATGCTACGAGGGGTGGAAGGTGAAGGGCCTCCCCGAGGTGGTCATGCAGCGCGGAGAGGTCCTGGTGCAGGATGGCGAGTGGCACGGGCGGGAGGGCGCCGGGAAGTTCATCCCGCGCTCGCCGTTCGGATACGGAGGCTGATCCCATGAGCGCGACGACGGTTCCATCGCTGATCGGGGGCGAGCTCCGGGAGGGCTCCTCCGACGAGACCGACCCCATCCCGAACCCGGCGACGGGCGAGACGATCGCCCTCCTCCGGTACACGAGCGTCGAGGAGATCGACGAGGCCGTGGCCCGTGCCCGTGCGGCGTTCCCCGGCTGGGCGAACACTCCGGTGCCCGACCGAGCGCAGGTCATGTTCCGGTTCAAGCAGCTGCTCGAGGACCACTTCGAGGAGATGTCCCGGCTGGTGGTCGAGGAGAACGGCAAGACGCTGCCCGAGGCCCGCGGCGAGGTCCGGCGGGGGATCGAGGTCGTCGAGCTGGCGTGCGGGGCGCCGACGCTGCTGATGGGGACGAACCTCGACCAGATCGCCGACGGCATCGACGAGGAGCTGGTGCGGTTCCCGGTCGGCGTGGTGGCCGGGATCACGCCGTTCAACTTCCCGTTCATGGTGCCGCTGTGGATGATGCCGCTGGCCCTGGTCGCGGGGAACACGTTCGTGCTGAAGCCGTCGCAGCGCACGCCGCTGTCGGCCATGCGGCTGGCCGAGCTGCTGCGGAAGGCCGGCCTGCCCGACGGCGTGCTCAACGTCGTGCACGGGGCCAAGGACGCCGTGGACCGGCTGCTCACGCATCCCGGCGTCGACGCGGTGTCGTTCGTGGGCAGCGCGGGGGTGGCCCGGCACATCTACTCGACCGCGGCCGCGAACGGAAAGCGGGTGCAGGCCCTTGGCGGGGCGAAGAACCACCTGCTGGTCATGGACGACGCCGACCTGCCGAAGACGGTCGCCGCGCTGATCTCCTCCGTGTTCGGCAACGCGGGCCAGCGATGCCTGGCGGGCTCCGTGGCCGTGGGTGTCGGGACCGTGGGCGACGTGCTGCTCGAGGAGATCCTCGACCAGGCCGGCAGGCTGCGACTCGGACCGGGGCTGGAGGAGACCACCGACATGGGCCCCGTGATCCGGGACGAGCGCCGCAAGGAGCTGGCCCACGAGATCGAGCTCGGTGAGGAGGCCGGCGCGAAGCTCGCGCTGGACGGCCGGGGCGTGGGCCCGTCCGACGGGTTCTTCCTCGGGCCCACGGTGTTCGACGGCGTCACCCCCGACATGCGCCTGTGGAAGGAGGAGCTGTTCGGCCCGGTGCTCAGCGTGGTCCGGACCGGCGACATCGACGAGGCGCTGAACGTGCTGAACGCCAGCACGTACGGGAACGCCGCGTCGATCTTCACCACGTCCGGCGCGAACGCCCGGGAGTTCAAGCGCCGGGCCGAGGCCGGGATGCTCGGCGTGAACATCGGCGTGGCCGCGCCGATGGCCTTCTTCCCGTTCACCGGGTGGAAGAGCTCGTTCCTCGGCGACCTCCACGCGACCGGCGCCGACGGCGTGCGCTTCTACACCCGCCAGAAGGTGGTCACGTCGCGGTGGTGGCACCCCGAGACCCTCTCCGCGATCGAGGGCCGCGGCGCCTGACCGACCGCCCGCGCTCGAGGTCAGCTCGGGGGGCTCGCGACGTCGAGCTCGTACAGGCTCAGCCGCATGTCGTTCACGACCGTGTCGCCGCGGTGCTCGAAGCCGGCCAGCTCGTAGTAGCGGCGGATCCCCGGGTTGTGGGCGAGGCAGTCGAGGCGCAGGTACCTCCGCCCGGTGCGCAGGACTTCCTCCTGCATGAAACGCAGGGACGCCGTGCCGATACCGCCGCCGCGGTACGCGCGCCGGACCGCGAACCGGTGGAGGTACAGCGCGTCGTCATCCGCGTCCGGCCAGAACAGCGAGTCCTCGGGTAGCAGCGAGAACGTCGCGACGGGCTCGCCGGCTCGAATCACCAGGTAGAGCCCGCGCATGCCCAGCGCCTCGAGAAGCCGCGCGCGGCCCCAGGCGCCGGGATCGGAGAACGTTCCGGGTGGCCAGGAGTCGAAGCCGAGCTCCGCGGCCCACTCGATGGCGTCCTCCAGGATCCGGGCCGCCTCGCCGACGTCGCCGGAGCCGGCCCGGCGGATCGCCAGCTCGCCCTCCGCCGAGGCCTCGGTCACCGGGTCGCTGCCTCGAGGTCCTCGCGGGCGGGCAGCTCACGGTCGCCCACGGGATGCTCCGAGGGGGCGGTCGCCGCGGCGTCCCAGTGCAGCTGGCCGCAGGCGGCGTCGATCTCGCGGCCGCGGGTGTCCCGGACCGTCACGGGGACGCCGCCTCCCCGGACGATGTCCGCGAACCGCCGGAGTCGTTCCGGCGGGCTCGGCCCGTACCCGAAGTGCGGCGTCGGGTTCATCGGGATCAGGTTGACGTGCGCGTGCATGCGCCGGGCCAGCGGCGCGAGCAGCCGGGCCTGCCGGGCGTCGTCGTTGAGGCCGTCGATCATGGTCCACTCGATGGACGGCCGGCGGTGGGTGAGCCCCCTCCAGTCGGCGACGGCCTGCTCCAGCTCGTCCAGCGGCCACAGGCGGTTCACGGGGACGAGCTCGCTGCGGAGGTCGTCGTCGGCAGCGTGGAGGCTGACCGCCAGGCCCACCTGGGGATGGTCCTCGGCCAGGCGCCGGATCCCGGGGACCACGCCGACCGTCGACACCGTGACGTGCCGGGCGGCCAGGTCGAGCCCGGCGGGGTCCAGCAGCCGCCCCACCGCGTCGCGGGTGTGGCGGTAGTTGGCAAGGGGCTCGCCCATCCCCATGAAGACCACGTTCGTCAGGGGCTTCTCCGCCTCCGGTCGGGCCACCCGGGCCGCTCGGTGCGCCCACACGACCTGCGAGGCTATTTCGCCGCCGGTGAGGTTGTTCAGCAGCCCCATCTGGCCGGTGGCGCAGAAGCCGCAGCCCATGGCGCAGCCCGTCTGGCTGGACACGCACACCGTCATCCGGTGCGGGTAGGCCATCAACACTGCCTCGACGACGTGACCGTCGCCGAGCCGCAGCAGGCCCTTCCTGGTGGCCCCGCCGTCGGCGTCGCGCTCGGTGATCACCTCGAGCCTGGTGGGGAGCTCCTCCGCCAGGCGTTCGCGCAGCGCCCGCGGCAGGTCCGTCAGCTCCTCGTAGGTCGCGGCGCGGCGCCACAGGCCGTCGAACACCTGGCGGGCCCGGAACGGCGGCTCGCCCCAGGTGGCGAGGTGCTCTGACAGCTCCTCCAGCGACAGGTCGTAGGCGTTCATGGACTTCGAGGGTACCGGGGCCGCGCTCTGGGCCGATCTCAGCCCGCGGCGATGAGCACCACCCCGGCCACGGCCGCCCCGACCCCTACCAGCTGTGGCCTGGAGACGCGCTCGTGGAGCACCAGGAAGGCCAGGAACGCCACCACCACCGGGTACAGCTGCCCGAGCACCGACACCAGGCTCAGGAGATCGCGGGTGGTGGCGACCGCGAAGAACAGCGTGGCCGAGACATCGAGGACGCCGTTGCCGATCACGAGGGCTCGGTCGTTCCTCTGCAGCCGGAGCTCGGGCCGACGAGCGACCACCGCGATCCCGACGAGGGACGTCAGCACCACCCGAATCGAGAGCACGGCCCACAGCGGATCCCCGTCTGCGGCGGCGTTCAGCCCGATCAGGGAGCAACCGAGGCCGACGGCGGCCACCAGCGCCAGCCCCACGCCTGCTGCGGTGGTGGCTCGGCCGCCATGGAGCCCGGGTTCTCGCGCGGCCAGCATCACGCCCGCCAACGCGAGGGCGATTCCCGCGAGCTGGACCGGCGCCGGCCGCTCGCCCCCCACGAGGCCGGCGGTCACCGGGATCGCCGAGTTGGTGGCCGAGATGGGCGCCACCACCCCCATGTCGCCGACGGCGAGGCTTCGGTACAGCGCCCACACTCCCACGAGGGCGACGGCGCCGCTCGCCCCCCCGTAGAGCAGGAACCGGACCGCCGGAGGTCCCTCGCCCCGGGCGGTCACCGCAGCACACGTGATCACCAGGCCGACCGCCTGCGACCACATCAGGACGGTCAGAACTGGCAACCGCCGGGTGGCCACGCCCGCCAGGAAGTCCGCCGATCCCCAGCACACGCTCGCCGAAAGCCCGAGCGCCAGCGTCAGCACCGCCCCGTCTCCCCGGTCATCGGCGGAGCATGGAGGCACGAATCGGGGCAGCGTGACGATCTGGCGATCCCTGGCCCATCAATGTTCCCTTTGGGCCCATTGACTTTGTGGACACACCTGTACAATGCTGTAGCCTCATCGGGGGTGGTCCTCCGAGGGGGTCGAGGCGTCCGCCGCACGGCGTCGCCCGGTCGTGATCTGACAGCGGGGGGTAAAGAATGGCAGCTCTTCGATTCCGCAAGCTACGTGTGTCGTTCGCCGTGGGAGCCCTGCTCCTCCTCGCGACGGCGGTGTATCTCCAGCCGGCGCAGGCCGCGAACTCGACCATCAAGGTGTATACGGTCAGCGTCGCTCCGACGAGCGTGGAAGCCGGCTCGACGACGTCGTACACGTTCACCATCACGAACGATCTCTCGAACACCCAACAGCTGGGATCGGCGAACCTGACGGCCGCATCGAACCCTAGCGGCGGGTTCCATTTCCCGGCGCAGACCCTGGCCAGGCCGACGTTGGACGGCACGACGACGCCCATCGGGTCCGCCACGCTTCTGAGCTCCACGGTGATTGGCTTGCGGGGGCTGTCCTTGCAGCCGGGGCATTCGGTGACGGTCGGGTTCAGCGCCGAGGCTCCCTGCCCCTCTGGCACTTACACCTGGAGCCAAATCGTCAAGCAGGCGAACGACTACAACGGGTCGCCGGGCAACAACTTCAATCTAAAGGACTCGCCCGCGGTCACAACCGTGTCCGACGCTTGCCAGTTGGCCTTCTCGGCACAGCCAGCGAGCACGGGCACGGGCATTAGCAACCCGATCACGGACAATGTTTTCTCGACCGGTGGGCCGGTCAAAGTGGCGGTCATGAGCCATCCAACGCTTACCCTTCCGTCAATGCTCGTTACGTTCTCGGTTGCGAGGATCTCGATAACGGACCCGGTGACCCTCCAAGGGAACACCCCCACGGATGCGCACTCCGGAGTCGCGTCGTTCTCGGGCCTCTACATCAACGAAAGCGCCCACAGCATCGTGCTCCACGCGGCCCCTGACCCGAGCACGTTCGGCATCGACGCCCAAGGGGTCGACTCCACCCCGTTCGACGTCACCGACGCGTTCAGCAGCTGCTCCAGCAAGACGAAGTGTGGTCCAGTGCCGGATTCGGACCCGCTGGGGACGACGGACGTCAACGTGACGGCGACGGTACCTCTGTCGGCCCCGCCCGGAACGACGTTGTCCGGATTCCTAGCCGTTTCCCTAGACGTCCAGTTCAAGACCCTGACGACGTGCCCGGGATCTGACTACGTCCTGCCCCCTACAGGCGGTGCCACGTTCGACATGTACCAGGGCTCCGGGGACCTGAGAATCGATTACACGATCCGGCACCCGGACCGGGCGGCCTCGCAGTTTCAGATGTGCTACGCATCTAAGGCTTTCTTCCACGCAATCACAGTGTCCGGCGATGCGACGGGTCCGAATGCGGACGGCTTCTACATTGGGCTGTTGCTGCCCTGCAAGACGGCGCCAGCCCCCTGCTACCAGGGATACTCCACAAACGTCAAGACCAAGGCGGTGACGCTCACTGCCCTGTTGCCCCCGGAGGGAGACCGCTGGACGCACTAGTCTCCTCACGGGCCGATCAGGCGAGGCGGATGCGCCCCCGAGGCGATCTCGGGGGCGTCCGCCTTCTCCAGCGGACTTGGAAATCTCTCTTCTGTAAGCGCGGGTAAGGGACGTAGACTCGACCGGTGCAAATCTGTCCAAACTGCGGCGAGGAGAATCCCGACCGATTCCGCATGTGCGGGATCTGCGGGACCAAGCTCGCGCCGGAGATCGAGGCCGAAGAGGTCCGCAAGACCATCACCGTGATCTTCACGGACCTCAAGGGCTCCACGTCCCTCGGGGAGCGGCTGGATCCGGAAACCCTGCGTGAGGTCCTGTCCCGGTACTTCACCGAGATGAAGACCGTGCTGGAGCGCCACGGCGCCACCATCGAGAAGTACATCGGGGACGCCATCGTGGCGGTGTTCGGGCTCCCCCGGATACGAGAGGACGACGCGTTGAGAGCGGTGCGGGCCGCCCTTGAGATGCAGGAGGCCCTCGGGAGGTTGAACGAGGAGCTGGAGGCCCGCTGGCAGGTCCGTCTCGCCAACCGAACCGGGGTCAACACCGGCGAGGTCGTGGCGGGGGAGATTCACAGCGGGCAGCACCTGGTCACCGGCGATGTGATGAACACGGCGGCGCGACTCGAGCAGAACGCCCCAACCGACCAGATCCTCATCAGCGAGTCGACCCTCCGCCTGGTGAAGGACGCCGTGAGGGTGGAGCAGGTCGAACCGCTCGAGCTGAAGGGGAAGGCGGAGCGGGTGCCCGCCTTCCGGCTGGTAGCGGTCTCAACGGGTGAGGGGGTGGCCCGTCGGACCGACACGCCGATGGTGGGCCGAACCGAGGAGATCGAGGTCCTGGTCTCCGCCATGGAGCGCGCGTTCGAGGAGCGCCGGCCGCAGCTCGTGACGGTCCTCGGACCGGCGGGGGTCGGGAAGTCCCGCCTCCTCCAGGAGATCGTGGAGCGCTCGGGGGACGGCGCCAGGTCCCTCCGGGGGCGCTGCCTGTCCTACGGCGAGGGCATCACGTTCTGGCCCCTCGGGGAGATGCTTCGGGAGGCCACCGGGACGGCCGGCGAGGCCCACGAGCCTGCGCGAACCCAGGCCGAGCTGGACCGGCTGCTCGCCGACGCCGGCGGGGGGGTCGCCGAGCGTCTCGCCGCGGTGATCGGGTTGTCCGATGCGACCTTCCCCATCCAGGAGACGTTCTGGGCGGCCAGGACCTGCCTCGAGACGCTGGCCCGGCAGGAACCACTGATCGCGATCGTCGAGGACATCCACTGGGCAGAGCAGACATTCCTCGATCTCATCCGGTTCGTGATCGACTCCACGACCGACGCGCCTATCGTGGTCATCTGCTCGTCCCGCCCCGACCTCGTCGACGGCCGCCCGGAGTGGGTCGCGGAGCGCGACAACTGGCACTCGATCACCCTCGCCCCGCTGTCGGAGGAGGAGAGCTCCCGGATCGTGGAGAACCTCCTCCCCAGCGCGGCCCTCGACGCCGCCGCGAAGTCCAGGATCATCGAGGCGGCGGAGGGCAATCCGCTGTTCGTCGAGCAGATCCTCTCGATGATGGTGGACGACGGGGTCCTGGCGCCCGACGACGGGGGAGCGTGGACCCTCGCCTCCGACATGGGGGAGTTCACGATCCCTCCCACCATCAACGCGCTGCTGTCCGCCCGTCTCGATCGACTGAGCGCGACCGACCGGGCGGTGATCGAGCGGGGGGCGGTGATCGGTCAGGTGTTCTTCCGCGGGGCGGTGGAGCATCTCGCCCCCGAGCCAATGCGGGATCACGTCCGGGTGAGCATCGACAGCCTGATCGACAAGCAACTGGTCGGGCCGGTCGACTCGCACATTCCGGGAGAGGAGGCGTTCAAGTTCCAGCACGTGTTGATCCGGGACGCGGCCTATCACGGGTTGCTGAAGCGCCGGCGCGCGGGTCTGCACGAGGGCTTCGTCGACTGGGTGGAACGAGTCGATCCCGAGGGAGAGCTCGAGTTCGCCGAGATTCGCGGGTACCACATGGAGCAGGCGTATCTCACGCTCACCCAGCTCGGTCCTCTGGACGCACATGGCCGTGAGGTGGGCGTCCGCGGCGCGGGGTACCTGTCCTCGGCTGGACGTCGAGCTCTGGCGCGAGGCGACATGCCCGCCGCCGGCAACCTGCTGCAACGAGCCTGCGTCCTGCTTCCAACCGAGGATCCCGTCCGTCCGCGCCTCCAGCTCGACGCAGGCGAAGCTCTGATCGAGGTGGGCGAGTTCATCCTGGCCGACGCGGCGCTCGGAGAGTCGCAGGAGGGCGCGGCAAGGCTGGGACTGCGGGGACTCGAGACGGCTGCGGACCTGGTGCGGCGCGAGATGCACTTCCTGACGGAGAGCGAGGGCTCGGAGGAGGAGCTACTCGCCGCGGCAACCGGCGCCATCACCAAGCTCGGGAAGTGGCAATACTACGAGGGCGTGGCCCGGGCCTGGCGTCTGGCCTGGATCGTCCACGCCAACGCCAGCCGGAACGGGGATGCGGAGATCGCGGCCCGTCACGCGATCGAGGCGGCACGGCTGGCGGGCGACACCGTGATGGAACGGCGATTCCTGAGCTCGCTCGCCTTCGCAGCGCTGTACGGCCCGACTCGCGTCCCGGACGCCATCACACGATGCGAGCAGGTCCTGATGGAGGCGGCCGGAGATCGGAAGGCCGAGGCGCTCACACTGTCGGTGCTCGCCAGGCTCCTGGGGATGCAAGGGAGCTTCGAACAGGCCCGGGAGTTGTATCAGCGGAGCCGCGCGTCGCTGGAGGAGCTCGGGTGGAAGCTCCACGCTGCTCTCACCTCGCTGGTCTCCGGCCCGCTCGAGATGTCGGCCGGCGAGCTGGTCGCCGCGGATGCCGAGCTCAGCCGGGACTTCGAGACGCTGCAGAAGATGGGGGAGCGGAGCTACATCTCGACCACCGCGGCGTGCCTCGCCGAGGCCAAATACCGGCAGGGACTGTATGGGGAGGCGGAGGCGTTCTGCGCGATCAGTCAAGAAGTGTCCGCCCCCGACGACGTGGCGTCGGAGGCGTTGTGGAGGTGCGTCGGCGGGAAGGTCCTCGGGCAGGCCGGGCGAGCGGAGGAAGGAGAGGCTCTCGTCCGAGAGGCGCTGACGCTGATCATGCGGACCGATGACCTCAACCAACAGGGCGACACGCTCATGGATCTGGCAGAGGTGCTCGCGCTGGGAGATCGGCAGCCGGAAGCGGCTCAGGTCATGGGCGAGGCCGCCAGCTTGTTCGACAAGAAGGGGAACGTCGTGGCCGCCGCGCGGGCAAGGACCCAGCTGGCACCGGCCTGAGTCAGCCCCGCCCTGACCAGGCCAAACCGAGCTCGACACATTGGACTTCAGCCAGGAACGATTTGGGTGCCGGTCTCGCCGGCCAAGGCGCGTTCGACGTTCTCTGGGTCGGTGATGATCGCCGTGCCGCCGGTGGCCTCGACGTAGCGCACGGCCGCATCGATCTTGGGGGCCATGGAACCCTTGGCGAAGTGGACGCCTTCGGCCAGGTACTGCTTCGCCTGGGGCACCGTCATGCGGTCGATCCACTCCTGATCGGGTGTGCCGAAGCGCAACGCGACCTTCTCCACCGCCGTCGAGATCATGAACAGCTCCGCGCCGAGCACCCTCGCCAGCAGCGATGACGCCAGGTCCTTGTCGATGACCGCTGCGACCCCCACCAGGTTGCCGTCGCCGTCGCGGATCACCGGGATGCCGCCGCCGCCGACCGTGATCACGACGAAGCCGGCTCCGACGAGGTCCTTGACGGCGGCCTCCTCGACGATGCGCGTCGGCTCAGGAGACGCCACCACCCGCCGCCACCCCCGGCCGGCGTCTTCCATGACCGACCAGCCTTCCTGCTCGCGCTGCCCGGCCTTCGCCTCGTCCATGTAGGAGCCGATCGGCTTCGACGGCTTCTGGAAGGCTGGATCGTCGGCCGCGACCTCCACCTGGGTCACCACGGTGACCGCGTGCTTGTCCATGCCCAGGCGGGCGAAGTCGTTGTACAGGTTCTGCTGCAGCGCGTAGCCGATCGCGCCCTGGCTGTCGGCGCCGCACACGTCCAACGGGACCTCGTGGAGCTCGTGCGCGGCCAGCTCGGACCGGCGGAGGATGAACCCGACCTGGGGGCCGTTCCCGTGGCCGATCGCCACGTCCCATCCGTCCTTGATCATCGACGCGATGTGCCAGCACGTCTCGCCCGCGGCGATGTACTGGTCGCGGACGGTCTGGTGCTCCTTGTCCTTGATCAGTGAGTTGCCGCCAATCGCGACCACGGCGGTCTTCCCGCTCACGACGAACGTCCCGTCTGCCTGACCAGGTACAGCATTGTCAGGGCGAGCAGCAAGTACACGACCCACTGCGGAACCCTGAGCAGGTGCGCGAGATCCATCTCCGTCTCCCTCCCCTCGACGTGGTCGCCTACTCGGCGGCGCCCAGCACCAGCGCCAGCAGCGCCATGCGGATCACGACGCCGTTGAACGCCTCCGTCCAGTACCGGGCGTGGCGGGTGGAGTCGACGTCCGGGGGCAGCTCGTCCATCCGGGGCAGCGAGTGCAGCACGATCGAGCTGGACTTCGCCCGGTCCCGCAGCAGCTCCCGCGTGACCTTGTACTCGTCCGGCGTGGTCGGCAGCTCCGCGGCGCGCTCGTCGCGGCCCTTCGTGTAGTCGGCCTGGACGACCGGTTCCATATAGATCACGTCGGCGTCGGCGATGCACTCCTGCACCGACCCCACCTCGGTGTACCGCACGCTGTATTCGTCGATCTCCTTCTTGAACTCGTCCAGCAGCGACATCTCCGGCGGGCACACCACGAACGCCTCGGAGTCGAACTGCGACAGCGCGTACAGGATCGAGTGCATCGTCCGCATCCGCATGTCGCCGACCAGGAGGAACTTCAGCCCGTCGAGCGTGCCGAGCTCCTTGTACGTCGTGTACAGGTCGGTGAGCACCTGCGTGGGGTGCTCGCCCCACCCGTCGCCGCAGTTGATGACCGGTACCGTCGCCCAGTGCGCGGCCTCGGCCGGCGCGCCCTGCTGGAAGTGGCGCATCGCGATGACGTCGCCGTAGTACTCCAGCATGTGCACGGTGTCCTTGATCGACTCCTGGTAGAAGTCGCCGGCGCGGGTCATCTTCGCGTCGGAGAACCCCAGCACGTGCCCGCCGAGGCGGTGCATGGCGGCCTCGGTGGCCAGCCGGGTCCTCGTGGACGGCTGGTAGAACGCCGTCAGCAGCGTCTTGTCCTTCAGCAGGTCCGTGTTCTTGCGGTTCGCCGCGTGCGGCTTCAGCTCGTCGCACACCTCGAACACGCGGAAGAACTCGTTCCGCTCGAAGTCCTTCAGCGACAGGATGTCGCGTCCCGCGAAGCTCCTCATCTCGGTCCCTCCCTCGTCCGCTACTCCCGCCGGATCCCCGTGAACAGCACGGCGATGCGCTCGTCGCCGCCGATCTCGCCCCGCCGGCGCAGCTTCATCAGCCCAGCCAACCCCGACGTGCCGGTGTGGTCCGCGGGGATGCCCGTCGCGTCGAACCCGGTCCGGTTCGCCTCCCGCAGCGTCGCCTCGTCGACGACCACCGCCGATCCTCCGGTCTCGAGCATCGCCCGGACCACCGCGAGCCAGTCGTAGGTCTCGTCGTCGAGGATCCCGTGCGCGACGCTGTGCGGTTCCTGCTCCCACGGCCACATGAACTCGTGACGGTGCGTTCGCGGGTACGCGATCGCCTCGTCGATCGGCGCGCCGCGCTCCCGCCGCCACGCGACGACCCGGTCGAACGCCCGCGCCAAGGGGGAAGCGCCGGTCGTCTGCACGGTGTGCAGCGCCGGAACGCGGTCCAGCGCTCCCAGCCCGTGGGCCTCGCGCAACCCCTGGACCACGGCCGTGGCGAGTGTGCCGCCGCCCACCTGGACGACCACCCGGTCCAACGACGCACCGGCCTCGCGGAGCTGCGACGCTATCTCGTACCCCAGCGTGATCCCGCCCTCGATGGCCAGGCCGTTCTCGTTTCCCTGGCAGGTGAACGGCAGCGCGCCACCGGCCAGGGCCCGCTTCAGGGCGTGGTACGTGGGGTCGCCCGGCAGGCCGGGTTCGCGGGGGGCGACGACGATATCGGCCTCCAGCTCCTTCAGCCGGGCCACGATGACGGGATCGGCGTCGGTCGGCACGAACACCTCGAGCCGCCGTTCCGCGGCCCGCGCCACCACGGCGGCCGCCAGCGCTGCGTTGCCGCACGACGCGATGGCCAGCGGCCTGGCGTCGCGGTCGGCCGGGTCGATCAGCCCGACGCGCTCGGCGACCTCGAGGTGGATCAGCAGCCCCATGAGGTGTCGCGCCTTGTGCGAGCCCGAGACGTTCCCGGTCTCGTTCTTGACCCACACGCCGCCCGACGGCGAGAACCCCAGCCGTTCGGACAGGTCGTCCTCGCGGGCAAACGGCGTCACCCGGAAGCCGTCCCCGTCGATCCGCGCCACGGATTCGTCAAGCAACTTGACGATCTCCACGAACCCCGAGTCGTCCAGGCCGAAGCGTTGGGCCAGGTGGTGGGAGCGGAACAGCTCGCGGTACCGAACGTACGGATTCTCGGAAGCCTCCTGGGAACCCGCCGACGGGAACGTCACCGCGGACGTATCCAGGACCCGGACCAGCACGTGGTCGACGTCGGCGTCCGCGCCGGCTTTCGGGCACCGGAACGGGTACGGCTCGTCCGGGCCGACCTCCGTCCCGCAGCCGGAGCAGACCATCCGGCTGCGCATCGCCGTCCTCGCCTTCACACCCGCCGTCCCGGTCACCCCTCCACGCCCGTGCGTTCGTTGAACTCATCGATCATGGCATCCCACACCGGGACGACGTCCTGCAGCTCGCGCCACCAGGCCTGGTCGCGTCGGGCCGTGAACTCCTCCAGCGACACCCCCTGCTGCTCCACCCAGGTGAAATAGCCGAGGTTGAAGATCCGCTCCCGGTCCCGCAGGGAGGTCTCCAGGTAGTCGTCGGTGCCCATGCCGGCCACGTGCTGCCCGAACACCTCGCCGGCGTCCACGGTGTCGAACTCGCCGCCGAAGTCGCGCGCGGTGGCCTTCTCGCGCTCGCTGCCGTACATGCCCGAGCCGTCCGTGGCCACCGTGACGATCACGTCGTCCGGGCCCATCCGGTAGTACTTCGCGGTCTTGATCGCGGCCAGGACGTTGCAGATCGACGACAGCCCGAACGAGGAGAACGCGTCGATCACGTCCTTCGGCACGCGCTTGCGCGTCGCCAGGAACTCCCGGCCCACAGGCGTGTTCAATAGCAGGTCGACGTGGTCGGTCGCCCGGTCGCTGACGCCCGCCACCGCGTCGGTGTTCATCACGTTGTGGATCAGCGGGATGTGCTTGTCGCCGATGCCCTGGATGTTGTGCTCGCCGAACCCGTTGGCCAGCATCGTCGGGCACTCGGTGGCCTCCACGGCCACGACCAGCGAGCCGTGGCGCTCCTTCAGGTAGTCGCCCGCCCCGATGGTGCCCGCCGACCCGGTCGCGCTGACGAACGCCCGCAACCGCAGAGCCGAAGACTCCTCCCCGGAGAGCGACTCGAACAGCCGCTCCAGCGCGCGGCCGGTCACCACGTAGTGCACCAGGTGGTTCCCGAACTCGGAGAACTGGTTGAAGATCACGTTCTCCGGGTCCTTCGACAGCTCGTTGCACCTGTCGTAGATCTCCTTGACGTTGCTTTCTGTGCCGGGCGTGCGGATGATGTCCGACGGGTCCAGCACCCACTGCTCCAGCCAGTCGAACCGCTCCCTGCTCATGCCCTCCGGCAGCACGGCCACGCCGCGGGACTGCATCAGCCGCGAGATGGCCACGCCGCCCCGGCAGTAGTTCCCGGTCGAGGGCCAGATGGCCTTTTGCCGCGTGGGGTCGAACTGCCCGGTGACCACCCGCGGCGCCAGGCAGCCGTACGCGGCGAGCACCTTGTGGGCCCGGATCATCGGGAACCGGTCGCCGAACGCCACCACGATCCTGGCGTCGACGCCGGTCAGCTCAGAGGGCAGCACCACGTGGTCGGGGAGGCCGACGGTCTCCGCGCGGTCCGGTCCGTTGAACCAGTGGACGCGGAACAGGTTCAGGGGATGGGCGTCGTCGGGCCCGACCGACGCCAGCCCGGCGCGGACGGCGTCCGGGATCGTCGCCGGGTCGGCCAGCTGCTCGAAGGTGGGGAGACGGATACCCGCATCCCGGAACCGTCCGACGGTGCGGTCGTAGACGCCGCGGTCCACCAGCTCGCGTTCCAACCCCAGTCGTCGCATGCCTGTGATCACTCCCCCCGCGGGTTTCGGTCGTTCCAGTGTGGATGCGCCGCCGATTCGCGGCAACCGGCCGTTCGTCCCGGCCCCGCGGCCCGAGCGGCCCCTTTTCGACCCCCGCCCGGCTGGCCTAATCTAGCTGGGGATACTTCCAGCGTCGGAGGCACGAGGAGCGCCAAATGGAGTTCACACTCAACGGCCGCACGGTCACCGCGGAGCCTCGCGACGGCGCCAGCCTGCTCGACCTGCTGCGCGAGGAGTGCGGGCTCCGTTCCATGAAGGACGGGTGCGCGCCCGAGGGCTCGTGCGGCGCCTGCACCGTGATGGTGGAGGGGAAGGCCGTGGTGTCCTGCGCGCAGCCGGCGGTGCGGGCCGCCGGGAAGTCCGTCACCACGCAGGAGGGGCTGACCCCCGAGCAGCGCAGGACGTGGGCGGACGCGTTCGTCCTGTCGGGCGCCTCGCAGTGCGGGTTCTGCTCGCCGGGAATCCTGATGAAGGCCGAGGCGATGCTGGCCAAGAACCCGTCGCCCTCCCGCGACGAGATCGCCCGGGGCCTGGCCGGGAACCTCTGCCGGTGCACGGGCTACATCAAGATCGTCGACGCCATCGAGCACGCGGCGGCGGCGAAACGGGGCGAGCCCATGCCGGAGGTCGACCGCAGCGGCCGCGTCGGATCGCGGACCGCCCGGTACATGGGCGACGAGCTCGCGCTCGGCGACAAGCCCTACGTGAACGACATGGTCGTGCCCGGGATGCTCAACGGCGCGCTGCGGTTCAGCGACCACCCCCGGGCGAGGGTTCAGCGGATCGACACCTCCCGGGCCGAGGCGTACCCGGGAGTCGTCGCCGTGACCACGTGGAAGGACGTCCCCGGCGAGCGGCTCCAGGGGACCATCCAGAAGGACTGGCGGCAGTTCGTAGCGGAGGGCGAGATCACGTCCTACGTCGGGGACATGCTGGCCGCCGTGGCCGCGGAGACCCGGCACGCCGCCCGCGAGGCCGCCGCGCTGATCGAGGTCGACTACGAGGTCCTGGAAGCGGTCACCGACCCCTTCGAGGCCCTGAAGCCGGGGGCGCCCCAGGTCGGCCCGGAGGGCAACCTGCTGTCGCAGTCCGACGTGAAGCGGGGCGACACCGAGGCCGCGCTGGCCTCGGCCCCGCACGTGGTGTCCGAGACGTTCCGCACGCAATGGGTCGAGCACGCGTTCCTCGAGCCGGAGTCGGCGCTGGCGGTTCCCGAGGAGCCCAACGGCGGGCCGCGCGTCCACGTCTACTCCCAGGGCCAGGGGGCGTGGGAGGACCGTCACCAGGTCGCGTCGTTTCTCGGCCTGCCCCAGGACCACGTCCGGGTCACCCAGGTCGCGTGCGGCGGCGCGTTCGGCGCGAAGGAGGACCTCAACGTCCAGGGCCACGCCGCGCTGCTCGCCCTGAAGGCCAACCGGCCGGTCCTGTTGACACTGTCGCGGAAGGAGTCGCTGTTCGTCCACTCGAAGCGGCACCCGCTGACCATGGAGTACACGGCCGGCTGCGACGACGACGGCCACCTCGTCGCGCTGAAGGCCCGCATCGTCGGCGACTCGGGCGCGTACGCCAGCGTGGGCATGGCCGTGCTGGAGCGCGCGGCCGGCCACGCCTGCAGCGCGTACCGGATCCCCAACGTCGACATCGAGTCGCGCGCCGTCTACACGAACAACGTGCCGTGCGGCGCCATGCGGGGGTTCGGGGTGAACCAGACCAACTTCGCCATGGAGGGCATCCTCGACATACTGGCCGAGAAGGTCGGCCTCGACGGCTGGGAGATCCGGTGGCGGAACGCCGTCGACGTCGGCGACCGGTTCGGCACCGGACAGGTGCTCGGCGAGGGCGTCGGCGTGAAGCAGACCCTCCTGGCGGTGAAGGACGCCTACTACGGCGCGAAGTACGCCGGCATCGCCTGCGGCGTGAAGAACACCGGCATCGGCAACGGCATGCCCGAGGGCGGCCGCGTGATCCTCCGGCCGGAGCACGACGGCACGGTGACGCTGTTCCACTCCTGGACCGAGATGGGCCAGGGCGTGAATACGATCCTGCAGCAGATGACGTGCGAGGAGCTCGGCCTCCCGCCCGAGAAGGTGACCGTGGTCGTCGACACCGAGAGGGAGCTCGACACCGGCCAGACCACGGCGTCGCGGTCGACCACGCTGGGAGGCCAGGCCGTGATCCGCGCGGCGGCGAAGCTCCGCGAAGCCCTCAACGGCGGCAAGCTGGAGGAAGTGGCGGGGGAGGAGTTCTACGGCGAGTTCCTGGTCGACTGGACCACCAAGAACGACGCGCCCGACCCGATCACGCACATCGCGTACGGGTGGGCCACGCAGGTGGCGATCCTGGACGACGACGGCCGGCTGGTGAAGATGGTGGCCGCGCACGACGTCGGCCGCGCCATCAACCCCACGCTGGCCGAGGGGCAGGTCGAGGGCGGCATCCACATGGGACTCGGCCACGCGCTGTCCGAGGAGTACGTCATCGACGGCGGCCGGTTCGACGGCGTCCGCTGGACCCGGCTGCCGATGAAGGACTCGGCCGCCGCCCGGCTGGCCGTGCCGAAGCTGGCGGCTGCCGGGAGGCAGCGGGAGTGACCCAGGCCGAGGCGAACGATCCGTCGAGGGGGAGCGGGGGCCATGTCCTCACCGGCGCGACCGTGGTCACGTCGCTCGACCCGCCCTCGGTGGAGCGCGCGGACCTGCTGGTGCGCGACGGCCGGATCTCCGCGGTGGGCCGCTTCGACGGCGCCGGCGCCGCCGGGGTGGACTGCTCGGGCTGCCTGATCATCCCGGGGAACGTCTGCGCGCATCACCACCTGTACTCGGCCCTGGCCCGGGGGATGCCGTACCGGCTGCCGCCACCCGAGAGCTTCATCCAGATCTTGCGCCGGGTGTGGTGGCGGCTGGACCGGGCGCTCGACGAGGAGTCGAACCGGGCGTCCGCGCTGGTCGGCGGCGCCGACGCGCTGCTGGCCGGCACCACGACGATCGTCGACCACCACGCGTCGCCGAACGCGATCGAGGGCTCGCTGGACGTCATAGCCGACGCCCTGGAGTCGCTGGGGGTCCGATCCGTTCTCGCCTACGAGGTCACCGACCGCGACGGCCCCCATCGCGCGGCCGCGGGCATCGAGGAGAACCGGCGGTTCCTGAAGGGCGAGCGGGACCTGACCCGCGGCATGGTGGGCGCCCACGCGTCGTTCACGCTGTCGGAGGACACCCTGGAGGCCTGCGTCGAGGTGTCCCGCGACGGCGAGACCGGCATCCACATCCATGTCGCCGAGGATGCCGCGGACCAGGCCGACAGCCGGGCCAGGTTCGGCCGCACGGTCATGCAACGCCTCGCAGCGGCGGGCGCGGTCGACGAGCGGTCGTTGCTCGCCCACTGCATCCACATGGGCGAGGAGGAGATCGAGATCGTGCGGGACTCCAGCGCGACCGCCGTCCACAACCCCCGTTCGAACATGAACAACGCGGTCGGCCGTCCCCGGGTGGGCTCCTTCCCGAGGCTGGCCCTGGGGACCGACGGCATCGGCGGGTCGATGTTCGAGGAGGCCCGGGCGGGGTTCTGGCGGGCCCGGGAGGCCGGCGACGCCCCGGGACCGGAGTGGGTGCTGGACCGCCTGGCCGAGTCGGCGCGGCTGGCCGGCCGGGTGTTCTGGGAGCCGCTGTTCGGCCGCCTGGCGCCGACGGCACCCGCCGACCTGGTGGTCCTGGAGTACGAGCCGCCGACGCCGCTGTCGAGCGAGAACCTGGCCGGCCACTGGGTGTACGGCCTGTCGACGAGGATGGTGCGTGACGTGATGGTGGCGGGCGAGTGGGCGGTCCGGGACCGCCGGCTGACCCGGCTGGACCAGGACGCCCTGGCGGCCCGGAGCGCGGAGCAGGCCGACCGGCTGTGGGAGCGGTTGGCGGACATCGACGAGCATCCGTTCCAGCCGGCGAGCTGAGGGGGGAGGAGCGATGGCGGTATCCAGTGATGGACGGGTGGCGTTGTACCTGCAGGACGCGCACCCCATCCGCGAAGCCATGCGGTACGCGCAGATGGCCGAGGAACGCGGGTTCGAGGCCGTGTGGCAGGCCGAGAGCCGGCTGGTCCGGGAGGCCACGGTCCCGATGGCCGCGTACGCCGCGGTCACCGAGCGGATCAAGGTCGGATCCGGCGTGGTGAACAACTGGACCCGGAACGTGGGGTTGCTCGCGGCGACGTTCTCGACGCTCGACGACCTGGCGCCCGGGCGCGTGCTGCTGGGCATCGGCGCGTGGTGGGACCCGCTGGCCCGGAAGGTGGGGATCACCCGTTCCCGGCCGCTCCTCGCGATGCGCGAGACCGTCGAGACGGTTCGCCGGCTGCTGGCCATGGAGCGGGTGACGTTCCACGGCGAGTTCGTCGACGTCGACGACATCGAGATCGACATCGTCCACGGCGACCGGTCGCCGAAGGACGTGCCGATCTACATCGGGGCGACCGGCATGCGGATGATGGAGCTGGCCGGGGAGATCGCCGACGGGGTGTGCCTGAACTACCTGGTCGGGCCCACGTACAACCGAACGGCGCTGGAGCACCTGGCGGCGGGCGCGGCGGGGTCGGGGCGCGCCGTGGAGGACATCGACCGGCCGCAGCTGGTGGTGTGCTCCCTCGACGACGACCGCGAGGTCGCGCTGGACCGGGCCCGGGAGCTGGTCACGCAGTACCTGGGCCAGCAGCCCCACATCGGGAAGGCGAGCGGCGTCGACCAGTCGCTGCTCGACGAGATCGGCCGGGCCCTCACGTGGCCTGCGTCGGAGGAGGAGATCCGGGGGGCCATGAAGCTCGTGCCCGACGAGGTCGTGCAGCTCATCACGGCGTCGGGGACGCCCGACGAGTGCCGGGCCAAGGTCCGGGAGTACGTGGAGCACGGCTGCACGTGCCCGATCCTGTACCCGCTGGGACCGGACGTGGGCGCGATGCTCGACGCGTTCGCCTCGGGGAAGTTCTGATGGAGGTCGTCCTCCCGGAGACGCTCGAGGAGGCCCTGGAGGCCAAGCGCGACATGCCCGAGGCGCGCGCGATCTGCGGGGGCACCGACCTGATGGTCGAGCTGAACTTCGACAAGGGCCGCCCGGCGGGGCTGATCGACGTGTCGCGCCTCGTCGAGCTGCAGGAATGGCGGCGCGACGACGGGTGGCTGTTCCTGGGGGCCGGGGTCACCTACGCGCGCATCGAGCGGGAGCTGTCGCAGATCACCTCGCTCGTGCAGGCTTCGCGATCGGTGGGGTCGCCCCAGATCCGCAACCGGGGGACCGTCGGCGGGAACCTGGGGACCGCCTCGCCCGCGGGCGACGCCCTGCCGCCCCTCGCGGTGCACGACGCCGAGGTCGTCCTGAAGCGGGCCGGCGGCGGCACCCGGGCGGTGCCGTTCGGCGAGTTCATGACCGGGCCCAAGCATCACGTCGGCGAGCCCGACGAGCTGATCCTCGGCGCGCGGTGGCCGGCCATGCGGGGTGTGGGGACGTTCTCCAAGATCGGGACCCGCAACGCCATGGTCATCTCCGTCGCGGCCCTGGCCATGGTGCTCGACGAGGACCACCGCGAGGTCCGGGTGGCGCTGGGCTCGGTGGGGCCGGTGATCCTGCGCGCGCCGGAGGCCGAGGAGCACGCGGCGCGGGCCCTGGCCGACGGCGGCAACTGGGACGACCCGGCTGCGCCGCTGGGCGGGGGCGTCGCGGAGGAATTCGGCCGGCTTGTCGCCGCCGCGGCCCGGCCCATCGACGACGTGCGGGGGTCGGCCGCCTACCGGCGCCACGCCGTGGAGGTGCTGGCCCGCCGCTCGCTGCGGTGGTGCGTCGAGGACCGGCGTTCCCCAGCTGGCGAGGGGAGCTGAGTCCCGTGCTGGTCCGCCTGACGGTCAACGGCGACGAGCGCGAGGCCGACGTCTGGGCGGGCGCCAGCCTGCTGTTCATGCTCCGCGAGCACCTCGGGCTTCCGGGGTCGAAGAACGCCTGCGAGCAGGGGGAATGCGGCTCGTGCTCGGTGTGGATGGACGGCGAGCTGGTGTGCGCGTGCCTGGTGCTGGCGGCGCAGGCCGAGGGCGCGGAGGTTCGCACGGTCGAGGGCCTGGCCGGCGACGGGTCGGGCCTGCATCCCGTCCAGCAGGCCTTCGTCGAGGCCGGCGCGGTGCAGTGCGGGTTCTGCACGCCGGGGCTGATCATGGCGGCGCACGCGCTGCTCGACGCCACGCCCGAGCCGAGCGAGATGGAGATCCGCGAGGCGCTCTCCGGCAACATCTGTTGCTGCACGGGCTATGGCCGGATCATCGACGCCGTGCAGCGGGTGGCCGTGCAAAGGAGCGGCGCATGACCCAGCTG
>WNFU01002380.1_pt1 | contig 25679 bp, 23 predicted proteins | sample 5400121 | NCBI WGS metagenome assembly WNFU01 (sample SAMN13153360, study PRJNA577476) | soil metagenome | isolation source: 100 cm soil or saprolite under grassland replicate 1 | place: USA:California | collected 2016-06-15 | reverse complement strand
GTGGCATGGCCGTCCGGGCAGAACCAGGCCGGGATCCGGTGGCCCCACCACAGCTGCCGGCTGACGTTCCAGTCCCGAATCCCGGTGAGCCAGTGCTCCCAGACCTTCTCGAATCGGCCGGGCAGGATCTGGGTCCGGCGCGATCGGGTGGCGGCCAGCGCGGCATCGGCGAGCGGACGAGTCCGGATGAACCACTGGGTCTTGAGCCTGGGCTCGATGACGTCGTTGGAGCGCTGGCAGCGACCGATGATCAACTCGTGCGACACGGAGCTCACCAGGTCGCCCCGAACGTCCAGGTCCTGGAGGATGCGGTTGCGGGCCTCGTATCGATCCAGCCCGGCGTATGGGCCGCCGTTTGCGTTCAGGCGGGCATCGTCGTCGAAGATGTCGATCATCGGCAGGCCGTGCCGGCGGCCGGTCTCGAAGTCGTTCGGATCGTGCGCCGGCGTGATCTTGACGGCGCCCGTGCCGAAGTCCCGATCGACCACCGGGTCGGCGAGGATCGGGACGTCTCGTTCCACGAAAGGGACCCGGGCCCGTCGGCCGACCAGCGCCCGGTAGCGCTCATCGTCGGGATGGACGGCCACTGCCGTGTCGCCCAGGATCGTCTCGGGCCGGGTCGTGGCGACGCCGATCGTCGCCCCGGGGTCGGGCCGGCCGGTCGCTTCGTCGATCACGTGGTAACGGATCGTCCACAGCGTGCCGGTCTCCCTGGTCGCCACGACCTCGAGGTCGGAGACGCTCGTGCGGTCGCCGGGGCACCAGTTGACGAGCGCCTCGGTCCGGTAGGCCAGCCCGTCGCGGTAGAGCCGGCAGAACGCCTCGCGAACCGCGCGCGCGGATACCTCGTCCATCGTGAACCGGAGGCGGCTCCAGTCGAGCGATGCGCCGACGCGGCGCTGCTGGGCGAGCATGACCGGCCGCGTCTCCTCGACGAACCGGCGCATGCGCGCCAGGTAGCGTTCGCGGCCCAGGCTCTGGCGGGTCTCGCCCTCGGCGGCAAGGATCCGATCGAGGACCACCTGAGCCGCAATGGACGCGTGGTCCAGGCCGGGCAGGAACAGGGCCGGCCGGCGCTGCATGCGCGCGTGGCGGATCATCAGGTCCTCCACCGCCGACCGCTGGGCATGGCCCAGGTGGAGGGAGCCGGTCACGTTTGGCGGCGGCTGGATGATGACGAACGGTTCCTTGGCCGGATCGGCCCGAGAACCGGCGCCGTCGGGCGCAAATACGTCGGCAGCCAGCCAGCGCTCGTAGATCGTGTGTTCCGTCAGCGCCGGCTGATAGGTCTTCGCCAAGGCTGCCTTACGTGCGCTCGTGTCCGACATGCGCTCGATCTCCGTCTCCGATGCCCGGCCGTCAGGCCGCGGAAAGAAAACACCCGCTCGTCCAGCGGACGAGCGGGTCGTGGTACCACCTGCTGGTTCGAGGTCCGGGGCGGTCCGCTCATCGCGGGTGCGGGTCCGGGCCTCCTCGTGGCGCGCTATCGGGCGCCGGCCGCACGGCTCGCGAGCGACGTTCACGCCTCGGTGCCCGCGCGGCTCGCACCATCCCGCGCTCGCTCCGGGGCCATGGAGGCGCTACTCCTCTCGGTCCACGCCGTGAGGCCGGGAGTGTACCACCGCCCGGTTCGCCGGATCGGCGATCAGGGATCGGACGCGGTCGGGGCGACGGAATCCGGCTGAGCCGCCCGGTCCTGCGGGGCGGCGTCGAGGGGCAGGGCGATCTCCGCGATCGCGACCCGTGCCTCGTCGACGGCAGCCGGCTCGGGCAGCTCCACGATGATGAGCGCGTGGCGAGGCGACCGGTTGTAGGCGGCCGCCACCAAGCCGCCGATGAGCGCCCCCAGGAGCGCGCCGAACAGTCCGACGGCGAGGCCGACGACCGGGATCACCACGTACCACGTGACCTGGATGTCCCGCAGCAGGGCGCGCTGGTCGCCGAACGGCAGCAGCCGCTGGGCGACCCCGAACGTGAAGGCCAGGTCGCGCTGCCAGTCGAGCACGGCCCCGGCAAGCCAGACGAACGCGGCGCCGAGGACGACCCCGAAGCCCAGGGCGAGGGCGAATCCGACCCATGCCCCGGCCCAGAAGGCGGCCCGAACGGAGACGCCTGCCAGGCGCCCGCGAACCGCCTGCGTGCCCGGCGTTGGACGGGGCAGGTCCACCGGATCGGTCAGCCGGCGGCCGCGACGGCCATGGCCCGAGGGTCGCCCGATCCGTCTCACCGGCGCAAGCTCCGGGTGGACGGCCAGCGCCAGCCCGATCGACCGCCGCGGGCGAGCATGGCGCCGAGGACGACGGCCAGCAGGCCGAGGGTGACGACGGCAGCGTATGCAAGGTAGCCGAGGAACAGCAGGCCGGAGTCCCGGCCCGCTTCCGGCAGGGATCGCCCGCTCGATGCGGCGGCGGTCCGGCCGGGCGGAGCGCTCATGGGCCGCAACGTGTCGAGCACGTCCGCCGCTGCCGGACGCGGCGAACCGTCCGGGCGGTACAACCCGAACCGTTCGAGCTCGATCCCGGGACGCATCGTGTAATAGTCCTCCAGGGTCCACCAGATCGCCGCCGCGACGTAGCCGTCGGGGCTCGTCGCCCGACGGTCGACGAACTGCCTGCCGGTACCCGAGGCGATCTCTTGCTGGGCCGCCTCGTCGGCCGGGCTGTCCGCCCAGCGGCCGTATTCGAGGGTCAGGATCGGCTTGCCGGGATATGTCCGATGGGCCGCCTCGATCGCCCGGGCCGTATCCACGACGGGATCGCCGGCGTACAGCACACCGTAGTAGAAGGTAAAGCCGGCCACGTCCAGATTCTTGCTCGTCGTGTCCGTGGCGAACGCATAGTCTGCCTGGCCGGTCAGCCTCGTCCCATCGATCTCGCGATCGACCCGGGCCAGCTCGTCGAGGGCGGCCGCCCGCTCGGCGTCGCCGGTCGACTCGTTGGCCAGGCCGTGGAAGAGGACCGACGGGCGATTCATGTCCCGGAGCGCCATCTCCTGGAGCATCTGCCGGGCAATCCCGCGGCGGAGCGCGACCGTGAACGTGACCGGCGTGAAGTGGTAGAGCGGGACCTCCTCCCAGATCGCGAAGCCCAGCCGATCGCTCAGGCGCACGAGATCCGGGTTCGCGGGCGTGTGCGAGGTCCGAATGAGCTGCGCTCCGACCGCGCGCGCCCGGAGGAGCTGGTCGCGGATGGCAGCCGCGTCCGGCAGCACGCCGACCAGGGCGCCGGCCGGTCCAGACGGATCGACGATGACCCGCTCGTCGTGGAGCGCGATGCCGGCGTATGCCACGACCTGGCCGTTGAGGCGAACCGAGGCGGTTCCCGGGTCCACCCGCACCTGGCGAAGGCCGAAGCTCTCGTCGATCTCGTCACGCTGCCCCTCTGAACCGAAGATGCGCGCCCGGAGAACGTAGAGCGCCGGGCTCCCCGGCGACCAGAGGTCGGCATCGGCCACGACGAACTCGGCCGCCACCCGGATCCGGCCACCGGCCGGAACCGTCACCCGATCCAGCAGCCGGACCGCAAGCGGCAGCGTCGACGCGATCAACGAGCGGGCGTCCGGATTGAGCAGGTTGCCCGGGGTGACCTGGGCGGACAGCACCTCGATGACCGGCAAGAGGTCTGCCGGAACCTGGCCGCGGTTCTCCAGCACGAGCGACACGTCCGCGCCGTCGAGATGGGGCGCGACGTCGGCCCGCACGATCCGAACGGCATCGCTCGCCTCCAGCCAGACCGATCGGGTCAGCCCGCCCGCATTCCACCAGTCGGCCAGGCCCCAGGGGACGATGTCCGTGCGGGAGCCCCACGCCGGGTTGTCGACCCGGACCGCGAGGACATTGGAGGTGCCCGGCCGGAGCGCTCCGGTCGCCTCGAAGGCGAACGGTGTGTAGCCGCCCTCGTGATAGCCCAGCCACGTGCCGTTGAGCCAGACGTCGGCGACGTAGTTGGCCGCCCCGAACTTGAGGGTGATCGATCGGCTGGCCCAGGCGGACGGCACCGTGAACTGTCGGCGATACCATGCCCCGGTCTCCGGAACCCGCGGGGGCGGATTGACGGTGCCCGGCACGCGGATGGTGTCCCAGCCACGATCGTCGTATTCGGGCGTCTCTCGTCCGGCGGCCTGAGCGACGATCGTCTGGAGCGAGCTGGAGCGGGGAGTCAGTGACAGGTCGTCATTCAGGTCCAGGCGCATCACCCGCCAGTCGCCGTCGAGGCCGATCCGGGGCCTGGGCTGGACCTCGAACGACGGCACGGCGATCCCGTTCTGGACGGCGATCGGTCCACCCGGGTCCTGCTCGATGGTCAGGGTGGGTGCGAGCCGGCTCGGCTCCGCCCGGGGCACGCAACCGCCGACGATCGGCCCGACGGCCAGCAGCAGGCCGGCCAGCCCGAGCCGGCCGAGCCGCGCGGGAGCGAGTCGACGAGGGCCTCGCTCCGGATATGCCACGATCAGCCGAAGATGGCCGCGCCCGCTCGGTCCAGCATGGCCACACCGCGGATGTCGCTGTCGTACAGCGGCAGGACCGCTCGAACCTCACCGGGAAATTGCTCGCCGATCTGTCCGAGGTAGCCCGTCTGCATCTCGATCCGGTTCCGGACGAACTCGGGCTGGGCCTCGCCAACCTCGGGGTCGATGACGCCGTTGACGACGACGCCCCCCACCGGGATGCCGAAGTCGGTGAACCAGCCAATGAACCGCCGGATCACTGCGATCGGCAGCGCCTCGGGCAGCGTTACGAAGAAGAACGCCGTCTTGTCGGGGTCGGTCAGGAGCTCCCGCGCGTGTGCGATGCGATCCCGGAAGCCGACGAGGTAGGACATGAGCGGGTCGTCCTCCTTCTTCTTGGTGAAGGACAGGGCCTCCCGCAGCGACTGGGCCTCCTCGCGTGACTTGAGCATCTTCTGGACCCACAGGCCGTAGACCTTGGACATTCCCAGCAACCGCCGGGCATTTGCCGTGGGCGCCGTGTCGAAGACGTAGACGTCGAACTCGTCCCGGAACATGAGGTCGACCATGTTCTCGAACATCGCCGACTCCTCGAACGCGGGGTTCATGGTCGCCGCTTCGACGAACTCGTCCGCCTTCGTCGAGATCTCGGCGAACTTGAGGAACCACTGGATCTTCTCGCGGATCTCGCGCTTGGATCGCTCGATTGCGTCCTTCGTGTCGATCTCGAATGCCCACAGGTTGGGTATGCCCGACACCGCGGTGGCGCGGCCAAACACGTCCTGGCTGAGGAGGTTGGACAGGCTGTGGACGGGGTTCGTGGAAGCCAGCAGCGTGCGCCGTCCATCGCGCGCCAGGCGAGCCGCGGTGGCCCCCGCGAGGACGGTCTTGCCCACGCCGCCCTTGCCCCCGAAGAACACGTAGCGCAGCCCTGCTCGCTGCCGGAAGAACTCGTCCATGGAGGTCGAGACGAGTCGTTCGCTGACCGCCCGCAGGCCGGTTGGAGCCGTAGCATTCATCGGGCGGCCTCCGACCCGCCGGTCGTGCCGGCAGCGGTCGCGGCGCGTGAGCTCGCGGCCGCGCGCGTGTCCGCCCCGGCTCCGGTGCCACCGCCGGCAGAGTCGGCACTGTCGGCACCGTCGGCGAAGAGGATCCCGGCCACTCGCTCGATCATCGGCAGGCCGGTCACGTCGCGCTCGAACTCCGGAACGTAGGCCAGCACGTCCTTGCCGAACGTTCGCCGGATCTCGTCGAGCTCGCCCCGCTGCATCTCCATCCGGTTGCGGAGGTAGCCCGGGACGTTCTGGCCTCGCAGCTCCTCGGGCAGGACCCGGTTCACGACGTAGCCGCCGATCGGGACGTCGAACTTGGCGAACATCTCGGCCGCCTTGCGCGTGTCGAGCAGGATCATCTGCTCGGGCACCAGGACGAAGAAGAAGGCGGTCTTCTCGCGGTCGGTCAGGATCCGCGACGCGGCGTTGATCCGGCCGCGGATGTACTGCAGCTCGCCGAGGATCTGGTCCTCGTCGACCTCCTTCTGGCGCTTCATCCGCGCCGCGACCTCCTCGTACTCCCGCATCTCCTCGCGGAGGCGGGTGATCTTGGAGATCCACTCGTCGTAGACCTTGGCCATGGACAGGTAGTACAGGGCATGGCCGAGCGGCACGAGGTCGTAGATGTAGAAGTCGTAGTCGCCCTGGACCACGATGTCGACCACCGAGTCGAAGATCGCGCTCTCCTCCATGGCCGGCTCGGCCGACGCCGCCTGGATATAGTCCTCGATCTCCGCGGGGACCTCTTCCAATCCATACATGTCCAGGATCTTCTTGCGGATCTCGTCCTGGTATTCGCGGATGTGGCGGTCGGCGTCGATCTCCTGGGCCCACAGGTTGTCCATGATCTTGACCGGGCCCTGGCCGAAGATGTCGCGCTGGAAGATGTCGGACAGGCTGGCCTGGGGGTCGACCGAGAAGACGAGCACCCGCTTGCCCTGCTGGGCGAGCCAGAAGGCGGTCGCGGCTGAGAATGTCGTCTTGCCCAGCCCGCCCTTGCCGCCGAACATGACGTAGCGGCGCTCCGGATGCCGATGGAAGACGGTGGCCAGCGAGCCGGCGGACGGCGCGACCGCGCGTCCGCCGGGCGTCGCGCCCGATCGTGGTGCGGACGGCATCGTCATCGTCTAGAACATCGCGTCGGTGAGGTCCTTCTCCCGCAGCATTCGCCGCTTCCAGGTCGCGATCTGGGGAACGGCGTAGGGCAGGAGTCGGAGCGAGTAGTACGGCGGCAGGATCGGGACGCCGAGCATGTCACCCATCGTCGTCAGGATGAACAGGTGCTCCATGCTGGCCCGCGTCCGCATCGCATAGCGGGTCATGTCGTGGGCAGCCATCCCGTAGGTGACCTCGCGAACGTGTCCCAGCAGTCCGCGCCAGCCGCCGGGTGCGCGCTCAGGCGTCGGCTCGCCGGAGGCGTCGCGTTCGTGGGCCTTGTCAGGCATCTCGTGCTCCTTTCGCGGGTGGCTGGTCAGACGCCGTGGAGGTGGTGCGCGTGCTCGTCGGTGAACTCCCGTTCGCGGAGGACGCGTCGCTTCCACGTCGCGATCTCGGGCACGACGTAGGGCAGGACCCGCAGGGAGTAGTACGGGGGCATCACGGGCACGCCCACCATGTCGCCGATGACCGCGAGCAGGAAGAGGTTCTCGATCGCCACGCGGGACTCGACGGCATGGCGGACGAACTCATAGCCCGTCATCCCGTAGGCGAACTCCCGGATCGCGTCACGTAGCCGGATGGCTGGAGATACCGGCCGAGCGTCTGGGTGACCCATGTGCGTCAGCTCGTCCATCGTGTTCGGCGATCGCATCGGTGGATGGTCGTCGGCTCAATCTACCAGAGGGACAGCGGGTCCGTCGCCCATGGCAGAATGCCGATCGGCTGCCAACGCTCACGGGAGGGCCGGGCCGTGCCCGTAGAAACGATCGTCACCGTCCTCGCCGTCGTGCTCTTCGTCGGGTTCTTCCTGTGGTTCGCGATTGGCACGCAGCTCAACATCCGCCGCGGAAACGCGTTCCTGCGCTGGCTGCAGGGCGGCCTCCCGCTCATCGGCAGGCGGACCACGATGCGCTGGCTGGGGAGCTCGGCCGTGGAGCTCGTCATCGCCGAGCCGGCCGCGCCGTTTCGCCACGTGACGCTCATCCTCGTGCTCGAGCCACGCGACCTGCCCTGGCTGTGGGCGATGACCCGGACACGTGGCCGCCGCGATCTGCTCATCGTCCGAGCCGACCTTCGCAGCGCTCCGCGTGCCGACCTCGAGGTCGCCGAGGCAGATTCATGGAGCGCTCGGCTGCCGATCCAGGCCGGCGACGCGATGGTCGCCCTGGACCGGATCGACTGGCCCGCGGGCCGGTGGGGCGCGATCGATGCCCAGGCATCCGCGGGGGTCGACCGCCCTCGGGCCGTCCGGGCCTGGACGGCGCTGGACGACGCCAGCTCGGGCGTAACCCGGATGTCCATCCGCAGGACCGTGCCGCACCTGGAGATCCACCTCCGGCCGCCCGACGTGTCGAGGCCGGCGGACCGGCTGTTCCAGGCGGTGCGCCAGGCGGCGCTGGACCTGGCCGGCGGACGCTGAACAGGGAGAGGCCCGGGCCGATGACCCGGGCCTCTCCGTCCGGTGTGCGGAGGACGTCAGCCGGTCGACGCCGCGACCGCTTCGGCCGGTGCCGCGCGATAGCGGTTCCACGCCTGCCACGCGTCCCAGGCGATGAGCGCGGCGGCGCCCAGCAGGAGAACCGAGATCGCGATCATCGCCCAGGCGCCGGCGACCGAGATGGCCGCCTGGCCCGGCTTCGTCGCAATGGTCACCAGCAGGTTGTAGGCCGTGACGACGGTCGCGGCCATGGTGGTCACGTACATGAACACCATCGGGATCCCGGCGAAGGCCGGGTTCTTTCCGACGGAGCGCAGCCAGACGGTCACGAGCAGCAGGCTGAGCGCCGCCAGCAACTGGTTGGAGGCACCGAAGAGCTGCCAGAGGTAGACCCACGTCCCGGACAAGACGAGGGCCATCGTGACAGCCATCCCGACGACCGAGGCGACGTGCTGGTTCTTGAAGCCGACCCAGCTGTCACCGAGCCACTCTCCCAGCGTGACGCGCATCACCCGGAAGACGAGCTGGACGACGGTCAGGACGATCACCACGAACGCCCCGAAGCCGAGCGCCGTGCCGAAGGGTGTGCCGATCAGGCCGAACGTCGCGACGTTGATCAGGCTGCCCACACCGGCTGCGAAGGCGCCCGCCCCGGACAGCCCGGTCGTGATCGCAACCGCGGTGAGCGACAGGAGCCCGAGCGTGTTCTCGGAGAACATCCCTCCCCCGCCGACGGGCAGCGCGTCGGTTTCGTACTCGAGCTGGCGGGCCGTCCCGACCGAGCCGAACAGCGCATGCCAGCCGGAGATGGCGCCGCAGGCGATGGTCACGAAGAGCATCGGCCAGAGCGGCTGGATGCCCACCCCCGTGGCGCCCATGAAGCCCTTCGCGGCCTCGAGCTTGAACGACGCTACTGCCCCGTTGGTGAACGGCGCGAGCACCGCGCCCAGCGCGCTGATACCGATCACGATCGCCGTGATCCAGAAGCCGATGTAGTTCACTGGTTGGGCAAACCGCCAGATTGCTGTGTTCGCCCCGAGATAGCTGAAGATGAGCAGCAGCAACGCGGCGAGCAGGAAGGTTGGCAACATGTTGATCTCACCGGTTGCCGCGTTGTAGGCGGGGGTGCTCGGGCGGGTGCCGTCAGGCCCCGGAGCCGGGACCCGCGGGTCCGCATTGGTCGGATCGATGGTCGTGAAGAGCGGCGCCTTGTTGATCGACGCGGCGAACGAATTGATCGTCCCGGCGATCGGCGCCGTGGACCAGTCGGTCGGCTTGCCCGCCGCGAAGGTGGCGCCGAACGGCCCCAGGGCCATCGCTGCAATCGTCACGCCGACGGTCAGAATCGAGACCGCGATGATGCTCATCCTCATGCGGTAGATCGCGTAACCGGCGAAGAGACCCATGAGCGCGAGCACGATGATCCCGAACGGAACGTCCGGCCGGGAGCCGACGATCGCGGCCATGATCCCGACGAATGCGCCGGCGATCAGCAACAGGTAGAAGAAGATGAACACGAACAGGATCCGCCGCGTCCGCGGCGAGATCAGCCGGTGGGCGATCGCGCTCAGCGAGTTGCCGTCGTTGCGGACGGCCATCATGATCGCGCTGTAGTCGCTCGCCCAGCCGATGAAGCTCACCCCGATCATCAGCCACAGGATCGACGGCAGCCAGCCCCACAGGTTGGCGGCCGTGATCACGCCCACGATCGGGCCGGCGGCCGCGATCGACTTGAAGTGGTAGCCGTACAGGACGAAGCGGCTGGTGGGAACGAAGTCCGCGCCGTCCATGTACATCCGGGCCGGCGTCGCCCGGTTGGCATCAGCCTGAATGACCGTGCGGTCGATCCGCCGTGCGTACAACGTGTACGCGAGATAGATCACGACCGCGCCGATGACGACGATCCACAGAGAACTCATGCACGTCCTCCCCTGTCTTCGCCAGGCAATCTACGCGCCCCGGGTGGGCACCCGGAGCTGTGCGAGCGGTCCGTTAGGCCACCGGGCCTCCTTTCGAACGTCGTCCGCGATGCCGCTGCGGGCCGGGCGTCAGAGACGGCCGGTCGCCGCCAGCCGTTGTTCGATCATCGGCTCCAGCGCCTGAAAGTCCCCACGCGTCGCGGCAGCTCGACCGTCGATGAGGACGGCTGGATAGCGGCCGATTCGATGGCGCACGGACTTGACGAAGCCCTCGATCGATGCGGCGTCGACGATGCGGACGCGGATCTGCGATCCAAACGTGGCCAACAGGCCGTGGACCCAGTCCGACAGCGCCTGGAAGTCCTGGGCAAGGTCATCGGGCAGCGCACTGGCGGCGGCCTCCCGGCGCACGCGCTCGCCTAGACCGACTTCGCCGAATGCCAGCTCACAATGCTGGCAGTGGTAGAAGGCGGTCGGTGCGTAGGTGATGACCTCGATCGCCACAGGCTTCATCGATGTCCTCGATGGCGGGAGGATACACCTCTCCTGGAGCGCCATCACTATGCTCCCGAGATGGATGCACGCGAGGCGATCGATCGACTCGGGCTCGTGCCACACGCGGAAGGCGGCTGGTATCGCGAAACGTGGCGCGCCGACGCACCACCTGGCGAGCGTTCAGCCGGCTCGGCGATCCTGTTCCTCCTGGCAGCCGGAGAGCGCTCGCAGTGGCACCGGGTCATCGATGCCACCGAGTTGTGGCTGTTCAACGCGGGCGATCCGCTGGAGCTGCGCGTCATCGCTGCGCCAGGCCCGGAGGTCATCACGATCCTCGGCAGTGACCTGGCGGTCGGTCACCGCCCGCAGGCGATCGTGCCGCCTGGGGCCTGGCAGGGCGCCCGTCCGCTCGGCGCGTGGACGCTCGTGAGCTGCATCGTCGTGCCGGCGTTCGAGTTCGCCGCATTCGAGTTGGCGCCGGAGGGCTGGGAACCGGAGGCGTGAGACGCAGCAGGTCCCCGTCGGCCGGGGTTATGCCCGCCGGGGCATCGCGTTCGGGGATGCCGCCGTCCGTAGTCCGAGCATGATTATCGAGACGTTCAAACCTGCGCCAGCGGCCTCACGAGAGGCCGGATCGGACCCATATAGCAATGCTCGGAATATTTCGGGGGCTGTGGGGCGCCCGAGCCTGCCGATAACAATGCTCGGAATATTTCCGGGGGCTGTGGGGCGCCCGAGTCTGCCGATAACAATGCTCGGAATATTTCGGGCGTTGCGGGCGGTCTGGGATCCCCCGCCGCGGCCGCCAATCGCCGGCCGCCAATCCCCCGCCGCGGGCCGGTGCGCTACGCGCTCTCGCCGCGCTCGGCCAGCCAGTCCACGTAGTTCGTCTCGTCGACGCCCCGGTCGACGTCCGACTTCGTCAGGAGAAGCGGCAGTCGACCCTCGCGGATCGTCTCCTCGGTGATGATGCACTTGCGGATGTCGGTCCGCTCGGGGATGTCGTACATCACCTCGAGCAGCGACTCCTCCACGATCGAGCGCAGGGCCCGGGCGCCGGTCTTGCGGTCCAGGGCCACCTCCGCGGCCGCCTCGAGAGCGGCCTCCGTGAACACGAGCTCAACCTTGTCCAGCTGGAGGAACTTCTGGAACTGGCGGGTGACCGCGTTCTTTGGCTCGGTCAGCACCCGGACCAGATCCTCGGCCGTCAGCGCGGTGAGGGTCACGATGACGGGCAGCCGGCCGATGAACTCCGGGATGAGTCCGAACTTCAGGAGATCCTCCGGCATCAGCCGCTCCAGGATCTTGCCGCGCTCTGCCTTTGACACCGCCGTCTCCGTCCCGAAGCCGATGCCGCGCTTGCCGACCCGCTCCTCGACGATCTTCTCCAGCCCGTCGAAGGCGCCCCCGCAGATGAACAGAACGTTGGTCGTGTCGATCTGGATGAAGTCCTGGTGGGGATGCTTCCGGCCGCCCTGCGGCGGGACGTTGGCCACCGTTCCTTCCAGGATCTTCAGGAGCGCCTGCTGAACGCCCTCGCCGGACACGTCGCGCGTGATCGACGGGTTGTCCGCCTTGCGCGAGATCTTGTCGATCTCATCGATGTAGATGATCCCGCGCTGGGCCCGGGCCACGTCGAAGTCGGCGGCCTGGATGAGGCGCAGGAGGATGTTCTCCACGTCTTCCCCCACGTAGCCGGCCTCCGTGAGGGACGTCGCGTCGGCGATGCAGAAGGGCACGTCCAGGACCCGGGCGAGCGTCTGGGCCAGGAGGGTCTTGCCCGAGCCGGTTGGACCGACGAGCAGCACGTTGGACTTCTGGAGCTCGACCTCGTCGACAGCGTGGCCCGCGTTGACCCGCTTGTAGTGGTTGTAGACGGCGACCGAGAGGACCTTCTTCGCCCGCTCCTGGCTGATGACGTACTGATCCAGGGAGAACTTGATCTGGCGGGGATTGGGCAGCTTGGCGCTGGAGGGCTTGGCCTTCGGCGCCTCGAGCATCTCCTCCTCGATGATCTCCTGGCAGAGGTTGATGCACTCGTCGCAGATGTAGACGCCCTGCCCGGCGATCAGCTTTCGGACCTGCTCCTGGCTCTTCCCGCAGAAACTGCAGCGGTACGGGACCTTGGGTCCTTTGGCGCCGCCTGTCGATGTCACTCGCGCCGTCCTCGTGCTGAGAGTCGGGCCCTGACCGCCAGCCTACTTCTTGCTGGGAGCAGCGCCATCGCCGTTGTCCTCCGAGGAGCCCGCACCCACGGCCACGGCCACTTCGGCCCGATCGTGGAGGCCGAGTGGGTCCCCCGCTGCCGAATACACGGCGTCGATGATGCCATATTCCTTCGCGGCGTCGGGAGACATGAAATAGTCCCGGTCGGTGTCGCGCTTGATCTTGTCGATGGGCTGACCGGTGTGATCGGCGAGGATCTCGTGGAGCCGCTCGTTGAGCACCTCCAGCTCCCGGACCTGGACGAACACGTCCGGGGTGTTGCCGCGGAACCCGCCGGAGCCCTGGTGGATCATGATCCGGCTGTTGGGCAGCGAGTAGCGCTTGCCCTTCGCGCCGGCCGCCAGCAGGACCGAGGCCATGCTCGCCGCCATGCCCAGGCAGATCGTGCTGACGGGCGCGCGGACGTACTGCATCGTGTCGTAGATGGCCAGGCCCGCCGTCACGACGCCGCCGGGCGAGTTGATGTACAGGAAGATGTCCTTCTCCGGATCCTCCGAGTCGAGGAACAGGAGCTGGGCGATGATGAGGTTGGCCACGTGGTCCTCGACCGCGTCGCCCAGGAAGATGATCCGCTCGCGCAGCAGACGTGAGTAGATGTCGTAGGCGCGCTCTCCGCGGCTCGACGACTCGATGACCATCGGAACGAGCATCTGGCGGTTCTCCTCTGAAGTGATCGGTTCGGCTGGGCGGGTCAGGCCGGCCTCACGGCGCCCTCGGCGTCCGTTGCAGTCTCGGCGCTGGTGCTGGATTGGGTCTGGTCATCGGCCACAAGGGCCGCCGCAGCCGTCTCCGCGGGGGCGTCGGGTGCCGGCCGATCGCCCGCCTCGGCATGCGGCAGCGCGGGATGGTCCGGATGTGCGGCGAGCCATTCGTCGACGAGCTTCTCCACCGTCTGGCTGCGGCGGAGCGTGCTGCGGACGAAGCTGCGGCCGCGGTCGGACTGGAAGTAGCCCAGGAGCTTGGAGTTGCCCTGGTAGCGCTCCCGGGCCCGGTCGATCTCGGCCTGGACGTCGGCCTCGGCCACGACGACGCCCTCTTCGTCGGCAATCCTGGACACGACCATCAGTGCCTTCACCCGGCCCTCGGCTCTCGGCCGGAACTCGGCGTGGAGATCGGTCTCGGTCTGGTTGGTCACCTTGAGGTAGGCGTCTTCATCGATGCCCTGCCGGGCGAGGGTGCTCCGGAGCTCGTCGTGCATCACCTCGACCTCCTGGTCGATCAGGATGTCGGGTAGCTCCAGGCTGGCGTTGGCGATCGCGTAGTCGACGATCCGGTCGCTGAACTCGTGGCGGGCCTTGTCCAGGGCGTTGCGGGCGAGGCGAGCCGCGATGTCGGCGCGGAGCGCCTCAAGCGTCGGGTAGTCGCCCATCGAGCGGGCGAAGTCGTCGTCCGCATCCGGCAGGATCTTGGCCCGGAGCTCTCGCAGGTCGACCGTGAAACGGGCCGCCTGGCCGGCGAGCGTCGGCTCGGCGTAGTCGGCCGGGAAGACGATGTCGAACTCCGTCGATTCCCCGGCCCGCAGGCCGATGACGCGATCCTCGAAGCCCGGGATCAGGCGATCCTCACCAAGGATGAGCGGCATCCGCTCGGTCGAGCCGCCCTCGAACGGCTCGCCGTCCCTGGTGCCACGGTAGCCGATGACCGCGTAGTCGCCCTTGATCGCCGGCCGATCGGCCGGCGCCAGGGTCGCGTTCTGGTCGCGCAGCTCCTCCACGACCTTGTCGACCTTCGCATCGTCGATGGTCTCGATCTCGGGCCGGAAGTTGAACTTGCGGTAGTCGCCCAGGATCACCTCCGGCCGGATCGGGACGGTCGCCTTGAAGATGACCGGCTTGCCGGGCTCTGCCTGCACGACCTCCACATCGGGCTGGCTGAGGGGCAGGATGTCGCGCTCCAGGATCGCCTCACGGTAGGCGTCGGACACCAGGTGCTCGACGGCCTCATCCATGATCGCGGAGGCTCCGAGCACGCGCTCCAGCACGGCCCGCGGCGCCTTGCCGGGCCGGAAGCCGGCCACCCGGGTCCGGCGCGACAGTCGACGGACCGCGTCGTCGACGGCGCGATCGAGTCGCTCGGGCGGCAGCTCCACCTCCAGCCGGATAGAGCTCTTGGGTGCAGGGGAGGCGGTGACGTTCATCGGGCCGAAGTATAGGGCGACGGCGGCCGATCCCCGCCCGGCGAGATTGGGCGGCCGAGTGGGTACTGGCCGGCGAGGGTACCTCTGGCCGACTCGATGGTGACCCCAGGAGACCGTACGCTGCGACTCTCTTCTCACGAGGTCAGACCCACCGTGCGCGCAAAGGCCCGTCGGCCCGTCAGACCCATACTTCTGATGCTCGTCCTGGGGGCCTTCCTGGTGGTCATCGGCCTGACCGCCAGCGGCCAGGCGCTGCTCGTGACGTCGGACACCTCGACGACCCTGCTCAATGCCACGGTCGGCGCCGACGTGGCCACGGCTCGAAGCTTCGTGACCCTCAACCTGCGCCGGGCCGACCTCGTCGAGGGGGGCCTCACTCCGGAGCGGCGGGCGACCCTGGACGCGGCACTTCGTCTGCTCACCGACAAGGGTCAGATCCTGCACGAGGCGATCCTGGCGCCCGACGGCTCCATCCTGGCTGCCGACGACCCGGCGAGCGCTTCGTCCGGGCCCCCGCCGGAGGCCTTCCGAGCCGCCGTGACGACTCAGGCGGTCCAGGCGGGGATCGTGGCCACCGAGGGGAGTGCCGCACTCGCTCCGATCGCCGTCCCCACGGTCATCCGCGAGTACCTGCCGGTGATCGCGGACGGCGAGGTCTACGCGGTGGTGGCCGTCTGGCGAGATGCCGGGCCGGTGCTCGCCGTGCTCGACGAGAACCGGGCCCACGTCGTGACCATCACCCTGAGCGCGGCGGTCGTCTGCGCCATCCTCCTGTTCTTCATCTTCCGGGCCGCCCAGGGCCGGCTGACGCGCCAGACGAAGGCGCTCATCGAGCTGACCCGCAGGGACGCCCTGACGGGTGCCCTCAACCATGGGGCGCTGGTTGCGACGCTCGCCGACCGCGTCGAGCGCGCGCGGACCGCCGGCGGCGCTCTCGCGGTCGCGGTGCTCGACATCGACAACTTCCGGCTCCTCAACGACACCTACGGGCACGGCGCCGGCGACGAGGCGCTCTTGTCGATCTCGCGGCTCCTCCGCCAGCAGCTTCCGGCCGGCACGACCTGGGGCCGCTACGGACCGGACGAGTTCCTCGTCATCAGCGGGTTCCTCGCCATCAGCGGAACGCCCGGTGCGATCGAGCTGGAGCCGACGATCGACCGGGTCCGGGCGGCACTCGCCGACCTGAGCCTGCGCTTCGAGGTGTCCGAGCGCCTGCCGCTCACGATCAGCGCGGGCATCAGCTTCTACCCGACCAACGGTGAATCGGTCACGACGCTCCTGTCCAGCGCCTCCGTCACGCTGGACGAGGCGCGCGCGAGCGGCGGCGATGCGGTCCGCGTGGCCGGCGCCAATCCCGAAAGCACGAATGAACGCGGACCTTCGACGTCCTCGAGGGCCTGATCATCGCGGTCGACACCAAGGACCGCTACACGAAGCGCCATTCGGAGGATGTCGCCCGCTACGCCACGTTCCTGGCCGAGCGCCTCGGCCTGGATCCGGATGTCGTCCGTTCGATCCACGTCGCCGGGCTGCTCCACGACATCGGCAAGATCGGCATCCCGGACCACATCCTGCGCAAGCCGGGCGCCTTGACGCCGGACGAGTACGAGATCGTCAAGCAGCACGTGGCCCTCGGCGACATGATCGTCCGCGACGTCCCTGACATCGACGTCGTCCGGGCGGGCATCCGCCACCACCACGAGCGCTGGGACGGCAACGGCTACCTGACCCGCCTCGAGGGCGAGGCGATCCCGCTCATCGCACGGATCCTTGCCGTCGGAGACGCCTTCTCGGCGATGACCACGACCCGTCCGTATCGGAAGGGCCTGGGCGTGCGCGAGGCGCTCACCCGGCTGGAGGACGCCGCGGGCAGTCAGCTCGAGGAGCGGCTGGTCCGCGCTTTCGTCGACGGAATCGAGACCGCGGCGGACCCGCCTCTGCCCGAATCGGAGGGTCGCGGCTCCCTCTGGACGCCCGGGACACGGGTCGCATGACGGGGCGGCAGCTCCGGCAGCGAAGGTGCGCCCGCGGGCTCCCCGCGCTCGTCAACGACTCGCTGGTGCTCGCCCTCGCCTCCGCAATGGGTGGCGTCGTCGCGCCGGCAGGGTGGACGAGCGATGCGCGCGCCCTGTCGATCCTCCCGATGCCCGACAGCTACACGATGAAGCACGACCGGACGCTGACCGTGGCGCCGCCCGGCGTGCTCGGCAATGACTTGAACCTCCTGGGCGGCACGACCGCGGTGCTGACGTCAAACCCGACCCACGGTACAGTGAATCTTCGCTCCGACGGTGGATTCACGTACGTCCCGAACGCCGGTTACGTGGGCACGGACACGTTCCGCTACCGCCCGAGCGGCCTCCTGTCCACGTCGACGACGGTCACGATCACCATCACGAACGCTGCCCCGATCGCTGTCAACAACAGCTACACCGCAACGACGGGCTTCCAGCTCACCGTCGCAGCGCCAGGCGTCCTCGGCAACGACAGCGACGCCGACGGGGACGCCCTGACGGCACAGCTGGTCGACGGTAGCGGCAATGGATCGCTATCCGTTTCCCCCAACGGTGGCTTCACGTTCACGTCGGGTGGATCGTTCACGGGCATCCGCACGTTCACCTACCGGGTCACGGACGGCATCGCCTGGTCGAATACCGCGACGGTCTCCATCAACGTCCAGGCTCCTGCCCCGACCGCCACCCCGACCCCGACGCCGAAGCCTGCGCCGACCCCTTCGCCGACGCCTGCGCCGACGCCTGCGCCGACCCCTTCGCCCACGCCTGCGCCGACTCCTGCCCCGACGCCTCCGCCGACGTCGACGCCTGGCCCGACGGCAACTCCCTCGCGCACGGCGACGCCCACCGCCACCCCATCCGCTGGGCCGACCGCCGCACCGACGGCCTCGCCAGGCACGACCCCGGCGCCCACCGGTACGGCCGGACCAGGCGGGACTGCCAACCCTTCGGGCTCACCCCAACCGCCCGGCCCGGGCGGTTCGACCGCGCCGTCCGGGGCACCACCCGGCGGATCTCCGCAACCGTCGTCAGTGCCTATCGGCCCCGGAAGCATCACGGTCCCGCCGACGGGCGGAGGGACGGTCGGCGGCGGGACGCCCGGCGGAGCCAGCCTGAGCGTGCCCGACATCGCCATCGATGAGGGCATCACGATCGGTGATCTGGGCCTCACGTTCCAGATCAGCCCGTTCGCCTGGCTCGTCCCGAGCTTCTTCCTGGGATTGCCCGGACTCCTCCTGATCCTGATCGTGCTGGCCCAGATGGGAACCGGAGCCACGTTCCTGGTCCTGACCCGTCGGTCGCTGGGCGACTTCGGATTCTGGCGCCGGCGCCGACGAGACGAGGCCGACGCTGAGGTGGCCCCGCCCGGCCAGCCCGGCCGGACCTGGTAGGCGACCCGGGTCGAACCTATGGCGACGGCGGGCCACCGGCGGCGCCCAGGTATGGGACGACGTAGTGCCGAACCGGTTCTTCCTTGTGGGCCACCTGGTCGAAGGCGACGACGCCCATCGGACCGATGTACGGCCGGCTGAAGTCCGGCAGATCGGTGGTACCGACGGACACGTCGAAGCCATTTGGGATCACGCGGAACGTGCGACCGTCGGTGATCTCGCGGACTCGGACCCGCTCCGCCACCGTGTCGATGGCGATCGCCCGGTTGCCGTCGCTCGACAAGACCAGACCCCCGAACCGGTTCATCTCCGATTGGCCGATCTCGATGGGCGACCATATCCGTCCATCGTTGGACCGCCACGCCAGCATGGTGTGGTCGATGCACCGGCGGCAGCCCTCGTGGTCGGTGCCCAGTGCGATCCAACCGCCGGCCACTCGAACGATCTGGTGGACGCCGGTGCCGGGGCGGTTGATGGAGGCGGCCTCCCAGTGCTCGGCATCCGACGATAGCCAGATCGCCCCCCTGTCATCGGCCGGATCTCCAGCCTGGACACCCGCCGGGTCGACTCCTCTCGTTCCGAACGCAAACCAGCCGGCCTCGGAGGCCGTGAGGAAGACATCTCCTCCACCGAATGTGGAGCCGACGTCGGCGAGTCGCCATGATCCGCGCTGGTCTCCGGTGATCCACCGTTGCTTACCGCCGACCAGGTCGTTCGTGTGAATGAGCCAGCCCGCGCTGCCGGCCGCCACTGCTCTGATGTGCTGGTGGCCGAGCAGCTCGTCCGGGAGCACGGACTCCGCCCAGGTGCGCCCGTCCGTCGACGTCCAGAGACCCAAGCTGGTAGCGCCCGCCTCCTCGCCCACGTCCGGAGCGCGATGCGCTCCGATGATGGCCACGCCCTCCCCAACCACGAAGATCCGATCGAAGACGAGGTCCGGGCGTTCGACGGGCTCGAGCTGCCAGGCCAGTCCGTCGGGCGATGACCAGATTCGACCGCTGACCCGCGCCTCGTCGATCGTGTAGCCGATGGCCAGAAACGCGTCACCCCACCAGATCGCGTCGGTGACATACGTGACGCCGGGATAGTCGAACGGCGACGGATCACCGACCGTCCAGGTGAGCACGGCCCAGACAGCGGGTGGAGCCCCCCGAGGGGCGGTCTGACCTGACGCATTGGAAGCCACCGGCAGCGAGGCCGTCGGGCGACGATCGCCGCGGGTGAGCACGATCGTTGCGGTGACGACTGTGATGGCGACTACGATCGCGCCAAGGCCAACAAATGCCTCGCGGCGTAGCCCATTCGACTGCCCGCTGGGTCCGATCACGAGATCAGAGTAGGCGAGGTCGGGGTCGAACCGACACGCCGCTCACGCGGCACCGGCTCCTAAGGCCGGCGCGTCTGCCATTCCGCCACTCGCCCATGGTTTTGCGCTTGTGAGGCGCGTATGCCTCGGTGGAGGGCTTGCGCACAGGGCATCAGACGCGTATAACTCTGGCAGTTCGTTTTCCGCTCTCAGAGGCCCCTGATCGATGCCGCGAGCCACCACCAAGGCGGCCAGTCTAGCCGACGGTCCGACCCTCGCCTCGACCCGCGACTACTGGATCCTCCACCTCCGGAGTGAAGCCAAGAGCGAGCGGACGGTCAGCACATACCTGCGGGCCCTCGATCGACTGGACGCCTTCCTCGTCGAGCGCGGCATGTCGCGCGCCCTCGGCGCGATCCGCCGCGAGCACCTCGAGGCCTTCTTCGTCGCGCTCGGCGAGCTTGGCAACGCGCCGGCCACGATCAGCATCCTGTTCCGCGCCCTACGGCCCTTCTGGCGCTGGCTGGTCGAGGAGGACGAGATCGAGCGCACACCGATGGAGCGGATGCGGGCTCCTTCCGTGCCCCTCAATCCCCCACCGGTGCTGTCAGACGATCAGTCGGCGCTCCTGCTTGCCGCCTGCCGCGGGACGGACCTCATCGCCCGGCGTGACCTGGCCATGTTGTCAATGCTGCTCGACACGGGCATCCGCCGCGGCGAGCTCGCCGCCCTGCGGCTCGGCGACCTCAATCTCGGCCAGCGCCTAGCCTTCATCGAGGCGTCGACCTCGAAGAGCCGTCGCGGCCGGGCAGTCGTTTACGGCGACTCGACTGCCAAGGCGTTGATGCGCTACCTCCGCCACCCAAAGGCCCCGCGGGCCGAAGATGCGCCGCTCTGGATCGCTCGAACCGGCCAGCCCCTGACCGGCAACGAGATCTTCCACACGATCGGCCGACGAGCCCGGCAAGCGGGGTTGCGGGTCCACCCTCACCAGCTCCGCCACACCTGGGCCTCGAGCATGCTGGCGGCGGGCCACAGCGAGGGCGATGTCATGCAGCTCGGCGGCTGGACCGACCGTTCGATGCTGTCGCGCTATGGCGCCTCGGCCGCGGCCGAGCGGGCTCGCGCCGCCTACCGCAGCCCGATCGACCGGCTCGCGCGTCAGCGCTGAGAGCCCCAGGCGTCATCGAGGGCTCCGGGCGTCATCCGCGCTCCGGCGCCCAGCTGCGCTTCGACATCACGCTCGGTCTCGGTCGGCGGTAATTCTTGACATTGTTACCGCATACGGTAATAGTCTGTGGAATTACCGCACCCTTGGTTAGAGACGATGAAGTACCGATTCAGGAAGGCCGCGCTCAACCAAAGCCTCAGCAAACTCGACCAACGCCGGTGGCTCTTTGCCAACATGCCGATCGATCCGACCCATGCCGAATGGCTGCGCCGGCGGGCCTGGGTGCGGACGATCCATGGCACGACCAGGATCGAAGGCAACACCCTTTCCGACATCGAAGTCGAAGCGCTCCTGACCGACTCCGCGGCCGGTCGCGTCAGCAACCGCGAGGCGCGCGAGATCATCGGCACCCGCGAGGCGCTCGACCTAGTTGACGAGCTCGTCCCCCAATCGAAGGTCGGGATCGACCAGCAGGTGATCCGGGAGATCCACCGACGCGTGCTCTGGGGCCAGAGCCCGCTCCTTACGGCCGGGGAATACCGACGCGGGGAGAATCGCATCGTCGATGGCGATGGAACGACGATCTTCACCACTCCACCCTCGGGCGACGTGCCGTCACTCATGGACGAGCTTGGCACATGGCTCACAAACGAGTCTGGCAATCACGATGCGCCGACGGCCGCGGCAATCTCACACCTCGAGTTCGTCGCGATCCATCCATTCAACGACGGCAACGGCCGGACGGCCCGCGCTATTTCGCGCCTGATTCTCGCCAGGCACGGATACGCGTTCGACGGCCTCGTCTCACTTGATGCCCAGCTCGACCTCGATCGGGCAGCGTATTTCACCGCTATCCGAGCGGCGATTGGCCGATCGTACGAGCCCGGCTATGACGCGACCCCGTTCGTCAGGTTCTTCGTGGACTCCCTGGTGCAGTCTGCGGATCATGTCCTCGAGCGCATTCGAGGCCTGGGTCTGGTCATGATCACCATCCGCCGAGCGATCGCCTCGGGCAGCTTGCCAGCGCCAATGATCGACGGCCTGGCCTACGCTTGGATCAACCGCCACCTTCGCGCCGGTGACTACATCCGTGCGACTGGCCGGAGCCCTCAGAACACAACACGCGATCTGCAGCGCGCGGTCAACGACGGCTGGCTGACCTCTGCCGGGGAGCGGAGGGCGAGGATCTATGTGCTCGGCCCCAAGCTCCTCGAGATTCCCGCGCTCGGTGAGATTGTGTCGGCGCGGACCAGTCCATGACGAGCGACCGAGATCGCCTGCCTCCACACTATCGGCCGGCGGGCACGGCAGGCCAGCCTGCGGGTCCACCCCCACCCAGCTTCGCCACACGTGGGCGTCGAGCATGCTGGCGGCCGGCCACAGCAAGGGCGACGTCATGCAGCTCGCTGGCTGGACCGACCGCTCGATGCTCTCGCGCTATGGCGCCTCAGCCGCGGCCGAGCGGGCGCGGGCAGCCTGCCACAGCCCGATCGACCGCCTCGCGCGTCAGCGCTGAACGTGATTTCGCATGTCCGCCCATCGGGGCCGCTATGTGTGGGTTTGTGACAGCCGCAGAAACACTTGTCACAAACGGCCCCGAAGCGCCTCTACCGGGTCGCGGCCCCGTCCGAGAGGGGCGGGATGTCGAGCCCTAGGTGGTGACGGAGTGCAGCGCGGACCGCCGACCGGATCCGCGGGTCAGTGACGTAGGCGATCCCGCCGTCGGGCAGGATGCCGGATGCCCGGATCCGGCGGACGGAGATCGTCCGGACCTGGGCACAGAGGATGAGCCCGTCCTTCGTCTGGCCGCCCTCGCCGGCCGGGATCGCGACCTCGCCGGGGTAGCGCGGCCGCTCGCGCGCCGCGGTGATCGGGCAGACCGTCACGAGGCCCGAGCGGTGGAAGGCCTCGTAGCTGACGACGAGGGCCCGCCGCTGGCCGGCCTGCTCGTGGCCTTCGGTCGGGTCGAGGTCGACGATGACGACCGCCCAGCGGAGCTGCGTGCCCGCTACGCCCTGGGCCACGTCTCGCCGTCGGCCGTCCGGTAGGCGGCCTCGAGATCCTCGGCCTCGGCGGCGAACTCCGGGTCGGCGGCGGCGGCCGCCCAGACGTCGGCCTCGTCGGCGTCGCGGACATGGCGGGCGAGCTCGTCGACGGCGAGCTCGACGAGGGCGTCCTGGGTCGGCGCGACCTTCCGCTCGGCGAGCGCCTGAACCGTCTCGATCGTCCGCCGGCTGAGGTTGTACGTCCGCTTCGTCTTGAGCACGATCGGAGGGTCGCACACGTCGTCCTGGGTGTCAATCCGGACGTGGATTGGCTCCGAATACACTGAACCATACACACAAACCCGGTTCCCACCGCCGACTCGGCCGGGTAGGGTCGGAGCAGGCGGCTGGCCTCGGATGTCGACCGCCCGCTCGTCCCGGCGGACGCGCTGCCACCGCAGCCGCCCGCCGCGTCGATCCAGCAGGAGCCACCGCTCCGCTGGTCGCTGACGACGACCGGGTCGCCGATCGTCGAGGTCCGCGCCGTGACTGTTCGGCCGTGGCCGGTCGGTCGATCACACGCCCTCGTCCCTGCGCGACGGCGGCGTCGATCGATCGCCCAGCCCGCGGAGGCGGTCTCGACCTGCCGCCGCAGGTGCATAGATCGGGCCGCCTCCGAAAACGGAGGTTCGAGGCCCCAGGTTGAGGTCGCCCCGAATTGAGAAACACGAACCGCCGGCCACATCGCCGAGCGATCGGTCGCGCGAGCCATCGAACTCGCGTTGGGTCGGTCGTTGGGTCACTCGCGGGATGGGGTCTTCGGCGCCCCGATCGCTGCCCCCCGATTCGTGCGGGCATGGGAGGACCCGGGCGCGGGACCCTTCTCCCATGATCGGTGCGTTCGCGTCGGCTCCCGCACTCGAACGTCGGTCGGCAATGGATCCGGGCTTCCTCCCCTATCGCGATCGCGCTTGCCTCCGGCTCCTCTACCGCTGCGACGTCGCCACGACCGCTCAGCTGACGACCCTCGTCTACCGTCGTCGCCAGACCGCCCAGGAACGCCTCTCCGCCCTCTTCCACATCGGCTACCTCGATCGGGCGGTCCTGCCACCGTCAAGCCGCGGCGGAGCACCACTCGCATTCCGCGTCTCGGCCATGGCTCGTCGACGCCTCGGCTACCTCTCGCTCACCCGCTTCCGCGCTGGCACCCAGCTCCGCCACTCGCTCAACGTCGTCGAGACCATCTGCGCCCTCGTCCGCGCCACGCCACCATCGGACGAGCCACTCGTCCAGCTCTGGCATCCCGAATACAACGCCGCGGATCTCCTGCCCGGTGTCTACCCCGACAGCGTCGTCGTCCTCCAGGCGCCTCGCGGCTCGGCCGTCCTTTGCCTCGAGATCGACGAGGGGACCGAACACGGCCCGCAGATCCGCGACAAGCTCGCCCGCTACGGCAACGCCATTGGCGGCCGACCACCCTGGCAGGTTGTGTTCGTGGCACCGAGTCGCGAGCGGGTCGACTTCATCGCCCGCGTCGCCAAGCGCGACGGCGGCAGCCCGGTCCTCGACGGCCGGGCATGGGCGCTCGTGCTCGGTGAGCTCTCCGGCCATGGTCTCGGGACGACCCTGGTGCCGCTATTTCTGGGTGGCCAGCGATACGCGCTCGCCGAGCTGGTTGGCGATCCGGCGCCACGGCGATGCCCGACCCCAGTCGGAACCGACGCTTGGCTCCACGTCCTCGGTTATGGCGGTACCGAGGAAATCGACGAGGCGCTGAGGTGAGCCAGTCGCGGCGACCCGATGATCAGCCCGGAGGAGGGCACCAGGCCGGACGCACGTTCAGGGCAACGGATCGCGCCATGCTCGCGCGGCTGGCTGCCCACGAGCGATGGGCACGTGTCCGGGACCGCAGCACCGCAACCGCTCCGGCCCGGGCGGCCGCCGACGATCGCTTCATCGCGGAAGCTCGTCGATTCCACCCCGTCCTCGCGGAGGAAGAAGTCCTGAAGCGCGCTCGCAACCTGCGCTCAGCGCATGCGGTTCGCGCTGCGAGGGCCCGCTGGCACAAGGCCGGTGATAGGCCAGCGAACAAGGCGGGCGAGCCCGCGGCCCGCCATGCCCGCTGATGCATGACGCCGGCCTTCAGCTGCGACCAAGGACTGGAGTAGCGTCCGGGTCGATGTAAGCGCGGGGGTCGCCGCGGGGCGGGTCCGATTGGCCTTCGTCGGTTATCGATCGCGGACGTGTGGGCCTCGATTAGAGCCGTCGCCGCGTCACCTACCGAACCACCGTGGTTGACTGGCCCGAACATCCGCGCGGCCACACACGCGCGATCCATCAGCAGAAGGAGCTGGGCAGCGAGGCTGTCGGGGCCGCGCAAGCCGGCGTCGCGGGCGAGCCCGGCAAACCGCTCGAGGACCGCTTGCCTTGTGGCCGAGGGCGACCTGGTGGCCGGGGTGGTCCATCTCGGGGAACTCGGACGCCGCGCCTTGGGAACGTGCAGCCGAGATCGAGCGGACGAACCTCCAGGCCGTCAGCCTGTCAGGGCAGAGCGCATGGGGGTCAGCCGCGAAGTCTGCCGACCAGATCGTGGAGTGGTTCGGTTTTCTCGCGGAGGCCGGTGTCCAGCACGTCATCTTCAGCAGCGCCGACGGCCACGACCCGGCCGCGATCGAGCTGCTCGGGCGCGACGTCCTGCCGCAGCGGCGGAACGTCGAGGCCGTCGATCCACGCAGGATCTGAGGGATCAGGCAGTCGGTGGCTGGTAACCCCGGAGCGTGGCGTCAGCCTGCTTGACGATGGCTGCCTGCTGGTCGTGGTCGAAGATCTGGTGGGTCTCCGCGCCTACGACTGCGCACCTGGCGCTAACCGCCGCCGCCAGCGCCGAAGCTGCCACACCGTCGGGCAGGTTCGTGATCAGCAGGAAGCCGTCGTGCTTCC
>WNFU01002377.1_pt1 | contig 25686 bp, 16 predicted proteins | sample 5400121 | NCBI WGS metagenome assembly WNFU01 (sample SAMN13153360, study PRJNA577476) | soil metagenome | isolation source: 100 cm soil or saprolite under grassland replicate 1 | place: USA:California | collected 2016-06-15 | reverse complement strand
CACCAGGCCCCAGTAGGTCGCCAGGGTGACCCAGGCGACCCACACCGCAGCGTGGCCCCTCGGATCCGCGTCGTGCCACCGCCAAGGAGCCCAGGCGGCCGGTCTGGCCGAACGTGCCACGTGCTGTCCTTCAATGTCGTCGACGACCACCAGCACCCTCGGTTCCGCGGTGACCGTGCTCCACCCGCCAGCATGCACCGCCAGCGTTCCGACAACGTTACGAGCTACGTCAGCGTCTCCGCGACCGCACAGCCACCGCCCGGGAGTTTGTGAAACAGCCTGTGAAGCGCCAGCGAACCGGCGGCTGGCTGTCGCATTCGACGAACTGGCCTTGGCGATCTGATCCCCAAGAAAGAGGGTTGCGGCCTCGGCCTGCCCTCGATCGGCGCAACGCAACTGTGAGAGCCCTTCCAGCAGCCGACCATCCCCTAGGTCGACCAGCCCGGTAACCCACCACCGATTGTGTCCACGTGCCCACCGTGCGTGACGCAATCGAGGGAACCATCTCGCCGAAGCGGGTGCAGAGGATTCTGTGGGAGACTCCAGCCACGACGCTGATACAAACCGGCCTCTGGGTTCACGAGTCAGCGGTATAGGTGGTCTCGGATGTGGGGTCCGGTGGCTTCAGCGTTCATCGCGCTGCCACACTTCGAGGTGCCTTCGTGTTCGGTTCACGACTCCGCCACTTCTTGGCGACCGAGGCCGGTGGCATTCACCGAGCCATTCGGTCACGAGCCTGCCTCTGGACTGACAAGCCGACGAAGGGTCTCCATCGCCTTCATCTCGATCTGCCGAATACGCTCGCGCGTCATGCCGTACCGGCTGCCGATCTCCTCGAGAGTCAGGGGCTTATCGTCGTCGACACCGAATCTCAGCCGGATGACCGCTGCCTGCGGGTCCGGAAGCTCTCGGAGAAGCTGATCGACCTCGTCGGCCGCCACCTGCTCGAACACAAGGTCCTCTGGGCTGGGGGCGCGCTGATCGACCTGCAGCTCCCCCAGCGTTATGAGTCCGTCGCCCACGACGTCGTCCAACGACGCTGTCCCCGACGCCAGCTGAAGCAGCTCCCGCACGACGCTCGGCTGGAAGCCGATAGCCACAACAAGATCGTCGAGCATGGCTCGGCCCCTCTTCCCGATGAGGGCCTCGCGTCCTCGGAGCACCCTCAGCAGCCGCTGATGGACGTACACGGGCAGCCGGATCAGACGCGCCTTGTCGGCGATCGCGCGCTCCACCGACTGGCGGATCCACCAAGTGGCGTAGGTGGACAGGCGCCACCCCTTGTCAGGATCGAACTTCTCGATCGCACGCATGAGACCGAGGACACCTTCCTGGAACAGGTCCTCGGGGGAGAGGCCTTCGACCTTGCAGCGGCCTGTGATACTGAGCACGAGCCTGAGGTTGTGGAGAAGGAGTTCGTCCCTCGCCTCGCGGCCGCGTCTGACTCGATGACCAAGCGCCGGCGTTGCTCTCCGTCCCTCACCCAGCATCCAAGAGTTCGAGGGCTCGCTGACCCGCAGTCAGCTTCCGCGCCAGCGCGACGACCCGCTCTTGACTCAGCAGATCATGCGACGACAGTCTGAGGAACTCGTGGAATCCGTCTTCCTTCACGCCACTGGGTCCAACCTCACCGCGACTGAATGTCCACCGATCGTAGGACCTAGGTGTGACGGAACGTCGAGGTGGGACCGAGCCGCGACATATCTCCGGTGGGTTCGGGCATGAAGCTCCTTCCGCCAGAGATCAGTCTACGCAATCCCAGCGCAGCGGAGATCAAGCTCTTCCGCCTGCTGAAGCTGGTCGACTTCGACGGATGCTTCGCGCTGCATTCGCTGAACCTGTCGGAACATGAATACAAGCAGTGCAGTGAGATCGACTTCCTGATCGTCGGCCCTCCAGGGCTCTTCGTCCTCGAGGTCAAAGGTGGCCGGATCGCGCGCAAGGACGGCGTGTGGACCTTCACCGACCGGTACGGCAACGAGCGGAGGAAGGCGGAAGGTCCGTTCGATCAGGCACAGTCGGCGACGTTCTCGCTCCTCCACCGCCTCCGGTCAATGCTACCGACCGGAGCGCTCCCCAGGTTGGTCTTCGGATGGGCGGCGGTCTTCCCGGACCATGAGTTCGGCGAACGGAGCGTCGAGTGGGCACCAGAGATGGTTCTCGACGAGGACGACTGCCGAAGCGCCGCCTCTCTCGAGGCGAGCCTGCGGCGGTTAGTCCGGTACTCGACGCGGAAGTCCCAAGGAACGAGGCGGCTGCTGCCCGACGAGGTCGGGATGCTCCGCCGCGTGCTCCGGCCGGACTTCGACCTCGTACCGAGTCTCCGCCTCCGGAGCGAGCGGCTGGACCTTGACCTCCAGTCGCTCACCGAGGCCCAGTATAAGGTGCTCGACCTCATTGAGGACAACGAGCGGATCCTCTGTGCAGGAGGGGCCGGGACGGGCAAGACCTTCCTAGCGGCGGAAGTCGCGCGACGGGAGTCGTCCGCCGGACGTCGGGTGCTGGTCACCTGCCGAAGCCCCATACTGGCCCGGTTCCTCGCGCGGCAACCCGGGCTGTCCGAGGGCATCTGCACGACCGCGCCGCTCGCGACCGCGAGCCGCGTCGCTCAGCCGTTCGACTCGGTGGTGGTCGACGAAGCTCAGGACGTCATGAACCTCGATGATCTCGTCGCCATCGACCGGCTTCTGACTGGTGGGCTGGAAGCCGGCAGGTGGTGGATGTTCTACGACTCGAACAACCAGTCGGGCGTCTTGGGCCGCTTCGATCCGGCGGCCCTCAGCCTGCTGAGCGAGGCAGGGCCTGCGAGAGTCCATCTGCCGGACAACTGCCGAAACACACGCGACATCGTGGGACAGGTCCAGCTCCTGACTGGTGCGGACATCGGTGTGAGCACGGCCGGCGCCGGCGTCCCAGTGGAGTACGTTTTCTGGACGACCCAGCAGGAAGCAGCAGACCAGCTCGCCAAGTACCTCGACGCGCTCCTAGACGACGGTGTTGAACCGCAGCACATCACCGTGCTCTCGCCTGTTCCTCCCGAACAGAGCAGCATCCGACTTTTGCCGAACCGCCTTCGGACCAGAGTGAGGATTTTGGACGCGGACACGGTCGTACGCCCCACCGAGGGCATCGGCTTCGCGTCGATCCGGGACTTCAAGGGCCTCGAGAACCGGTTCGTGTGCGTCGTTGACCTGACGGAAATCGATCAGCCACCCGGAGCTCTAAGTAGCTTGTACGTCGCCATGACGCGGCCAAGGGCTGGATTGTGGCTCGGACTCAAGGACGACCTGCACTCCAACCTGCAACGGGTCCGCCCCTGGGGGCGGGATGGCGAAGACCGAACCGCGGAGGGGAGTGGGAGTGACCGACGCGCGCACTGACATGGTCGGGTACCTGGGGAGCCAGTTGATCGGCCCTGTCGGGGGCGCCGACGAAGTGATCGGCGAGCCGCCGGCGCAGCGGTACCTCATGGGCGTCCTGTTCCCAAGGCAGGCCGAGACCGATGTGGCGTTCGAGGACGACGTCATCGAGGATACCGGCGGAGAGCTCGGAGCTGAGATCGGGGACGATCCGATCGCGTTGGCGAACCAGTACATGCCAAGTTCGGTCGGTCTCAGCTTCGTCGTTCCAGACGGTGCATTCGTCCGCGTGTCCATCTGGGCGGCGCGCTACGAGAAGCCCGAAGGCCAGAACTCATGGCACCGCCGTGACCTCACGGGGTCAGTCGGCGTGACGGAGGACCTAAAGATCCAGCCCGTGGGGATCCTCTCAAAGAGATCCGTCATCGACGGCGCCGCCGATCTGACAGCTCTGTGGCGATCATTCGGTGCAAACTGGTTGGTGACGGTGGCGCTTGTGAATTCCGCTGAGAGCCCAGAGCAGGGTGCAATTGACCACTCCGCCTGTCTCGCACAGGTTTCGATGGAATGCCGCGTCCTCGGCGGGAGTTTCCTGCCCTATCCCACGGCGGACCGCGTCCCACTGGACGCCGAGGACGAGGAGATGACCTTCCTCTACCGAAACGTCCCGACGTTCGCCATCGGCCACGGTTGCGCCGCCCACTGGGACGCAGAGGACGAGGAACCTCCACAAAGCGTCAAGACCGAGTTCATGCCCGCACAGACGGTCCCAGACGTCGTCTTCGACATCGAAGGCTTCGACGACATCCGCGAGCTGCGCCGCCTCGCCCTCATCGACTCGGACGACACCGTGCTGCCGCGGCTGACGAACTTCGTCGAAGCATATGCGTCCTGGATCCACGACACGGTGGCCAAGACTCCGGTCCCCCCGAGGTTCTCGGCGGCCGCCGACCGGATCAGGTCGCGTCTGGACCGAGCTGTACGCCGGATGAAGGAAGGCCTGGACGTGCTGGCGTCGGACCCTGAAGTCTGCAGAGCCTTCGCTCTCGGGAACGAGGCGATGGTGATGCAAATGCGACACAGCCAAGACGACCTCGGCGGAACGCCGAAACCGCTCGACGTGGCCGTACCTGTACCGGATCTCGACTACTTGGAACTCGACGGGCCACGGTGGCGGCCGTTCCAGCTCGCCTTCCTGCTGCTGACCCTGGCCTCCGTTGCCGACGACGAATCGCCCGACCGAGACGTTGTGGATCTCATCTGGTTCCCAACAGGCGGCGGAAAGACCGAGGCGTATCTCGGCGTGGTCGCCGTCCAAGTGATGCTCCGCCGTCTCAGGTCGGGCGACGCCGGCGCGGGAACCACGGTGATCACCCGCTACACGCTCCGACTATTGACGACCCAACAGTTCCAGCGGGCGGCGGCCCTCACCTGCGCGCTCGAACTGCTTCGGCGCCGACATGAGAGCGATCTCGGCTCTATACCGGTCAGCATCGGGATCTGGGTGGGTGGTGGGACGAGTCCCAACACCTACACCGACGCACGCGAGCTCCTCGACGCCATGAAGAACGGTGATCGGACGGCCCAGAGCTTCCAGCTCGAGGCCTGCCCCTGGTGCGGATGCGAAATCGTGCCATCCCGCGTGACCGACGAGGACCGGTACTGGGGCATCGTCGCCGAGAACGCCGACTTCCGTATGTACTGCCCCAACCCGCGCTGCTTGTTTCATCTCCGCCTACCCGTGTCGGCGGTCGACCAGCACCTCTACGACCTGCCGCCGACGTTCCTCATCGCCACCATCGACAAGTTCGCTCAGATGGCGTGGAACGAGAGAACGGGGGTCTTCCTCGGCACGGGCGACTTCCCAGGCCCCTCCCTCATCATCCAGGACGAGCTCCACCTGATCTCGGGGCCGCTCGGTACGATCGCCGCGCTGTACGAGGCCGCCTTTGACCTCGTGATACGGAGGCTGTCGGGGCGTCCCAAGGTGCTCGCCTCCACGGCCACGATCCGGCGCGCTGACCAGCAGGTGAAGGGCCTATTCGACAGGAACGTCTTCCTGTTCCCGCCATCGGGCATGGTTGCGGAGAACTCGTACTTCGTGCGATTCGACCGGACGCGGCCCGGCCGCCAGTACGTGGGCGTCATGGCGCAGAGCCACACGCCCACGACCGCCAACGTCCACACAGCCGCAGCCCTGCTCCAAGCGCCGGTTGAGCTGCAGATGACCGAGGAGGAACGCAACTGGTTCTGGACGCTGATCGCGTACCACAACAGCCTACGCGAACTCGGGAAAACGGTCACACTCCTGCGGGACGACATCCCCGCGCGGATTTCGGTCATCGCGAAAGCCCAAGACCGCGTACGCGTCCTCGACGCTGACGACGACCTCGTCGAGCTCACGAGTAACATCCCCTCGGTGCAGATTCCGCGCAATCTCGAACGGCTGAAGCGTCCCTATGGCGACCCGAGCTGCGCCTCTGTCGTCGCGTGCACGAACATGATCTCGGTGGGGGTGGACGTCATACGGCTCGGCCTACTGCTGATGGTCGGCCAGCCGAAGTCGACCTCGGAGTACATCCAGGCCACGAGCCGCGTGGGAAGGTCGGGCCCTGGCCTCGTGGTCACGCTGTACTCCTCGGCGAAGCCGCGCGACCGGTCGCACTACGAGTCGTTCAAGGCCTACCACCTCACGCTCTACAGACAGGTCGAGCCGACCTCGGTCACGCCGTTCGCCCTGCCGGCGAGACAGCGCGCGCTCCACGCCGCCCTTGTGGTGCTCGCACGGTTCCTTCTCGGTTACCAGTCGAACGCCGACGCCGCAAACTTCCGGCCAGGCGCCGACGTCGACGATGTCATCGACGCCCTCACCGCCCACGTCGCCGCCGCCGACAGCCGTGAGGCCGAAGCGACGCGCCGGCACCTCGAGCGGTTGGTGGAGGAGTGGACCGAACGGGTGGCGGCCGGTTCCTCCACCGGTGGGCTCCGGTACCGTGCGCCCGGCAAGCAGCACGTGTCGCTCCTGAAGGGCTTCGACGAGCGGGGGGACGGCTGGCCCACGCTGCACTCGATGCGCAACGTCGACTTCGAGTGCCTCATCCGCGTCCGCGGGGAGGACCGGTGACCGACCGTAGACTGCGTCGCGTGCAGACCCTGACCCCGTTCGGCGTGGGCGCCGTATTCGACATCGTCGGCGAGTCGTTCGTGGCCGAAGACATCACCCGCTGGTACGGACGGCCCCACAAGATCCGGGCCTCCAGAATTGCCAGGCTGTTCGGGGTCAGCGAGCTGAGGACCGCCCCTCCTGCCCCTGACTCGGGCGGTCTCACCAAGGGCCCCGGCGTCCCGTTCTTCAGGTTTCCTCAGTGGCTGTTCTGCCCCGGATGCCGCCGCATGACCAGGTGGAGGTACACCCTGGAGCAACCGGGGCGTGCACCGAGATGCGAACGGTGTAGGAGCGGCAGGCAGCTCGTCCCGATGCGGTTCGTGATGATCTGCGGGAACGGCCACCTCGACGACGTCGACTGGATACGCTGGGCGCACTCCGAGCCAAAGAACCGCGAGCAGAAGCAGTGCCAGAAAGCGGACCTGCGGTTCAACGTGATCAAGGGTGTCGGTGGCGGCCTACAGTCCCTTGAAACACGTTGCGTCACCTGTGGAGCCGCGCGGCGGCTGCGCGGCATCGCGTCGCCGGAGGTCCCACGCCAGGTGGGCCTGAAGTGCCGCGGCCGCCAGCCGTGGCTGCCGGCCGGCGAGGGGGAAGCGTGCGACGCCGGACCCGTCATCGTCCAGCGGGGCGCCTCCAACGTCCACTTTCCACTCGTCGCCTCTGCGATCGACATCCCGCCGGAGTCGGACTACGACCACTACGGCTCGGACGCCTCCCGCATCAAGAACAATCCCAACTTCCGTCTGCTCGAGGAGAACCCGGACCATCCACTCCGGCCGGCACTCATCGGGCTCATCGCCCAAGAGGAAGGCGTGGACGAGGACACCGTGGGGCGGGCGCTCGCCGAGCAGGTGGGCGGTTCGCCGAGCGCCGCGATCGGAGTCGAGGACTCGGAGGAGCAGGTCCGCCGCGACGAGTGGAAGGCCTTCATCACCGAACGCGACCGCACACCGGATCCGCGCGACAACTTCGTCGCGCAACGCCGTGACCCCTCAGCACGGGTCAGGCCCGGCGCCACCGGCCCAGCCGCGGATTCAGTGGCCGCGGATCTGCAGCATCTCGTGCTCGCCCACCGGCTGCGTGAGATCCGTGTGCTGCGCGGGTTCTCCCGCTACGACATGCGCAGGGTCGTGAAGCCGGACCTCGGCAATCGTCTTGACTGGCTGCCGGGCATCGAGGTCTTCGGTGAAGGGATCTTCTTTTCCCTCAGAGAGGACCGCCTCGCACGGTGGGAGGCACGGTCCGGCGTCAAGGAACGGGTGGAGCCGCTCGCAGACAGGCTCAAGAGGAGCATTTGGTCGAGATTCCTGCCGCCCGTGACGCCGCGGTTGGTCATGCTCCATACGCTCGCCCACATACTGGTCCGCCAGCTCATCTACGAGACGGGGTACTCATCGGCGTCTCTCCGCGAACGTCTCTACGTGGCAACGCCGGACACGGGCAGCCCGATGGCGGGGGTTCTCCTCTACACAGGGGCAGGCGACGCCGAAGGAACGCTCGGAGGACTCGTACGCAATGGGGAACCGGACTGGTTCATCCCCACGGTGATGGCGGCTCTCCAGGGAGCGGCGTGGTGTTCCCTCGACCCGGTCTGCCGGGAGTCGTCCGGCCAAGGGCCCGACTCGCTTTCGCTCGCCGCATGCCACGCGTGCGCTCTCGTCGCCGAGACCAGCTGCGAGCACGCGAACAGTCTTCTCGACCGGCGGCTCCTCATCGATCGTGAACTCGGGTACTTCGGCGACGCCCTCACCAGAAGCACCGACGAAGCGGCGGAGAAGGTGGTGTAGTGCTCCGCCTCCCCACGTACGAAGATCTGTCCAAAGAGCAGCAGCACATATTCGATCTCACACTGGACGAGTCACACCTGGTCACGGGGCCCCCCGGAAGTGGCAAGACGGTGATGGCCATCTACCGAGCGGAAATGCTCCATCGGACTCGCAAGGAGCCCACGCTACTGCTCATGTACGGCCGCCTGCTCAGCCGGTACTCCGCGGCGGCTGTGAAGTCCCTCCGCATCGAGAGCATCGTGCGCAACTACCACTCCTGGTTCCGTGACTGGTTCAAGGACACCTACGACCGCCTGCCCCCGAGGGACGGCCGGTATGGATTCTACTGGCAGGAGTGCTTCCGGCTGATCATGCAGTCCCCGCCTCCCCCCAAGCTCCGACCCCACCTCATCGTCGATGAAGGCCAGGACATGCCGAAGGAGTTCTACGCGGTACTGCGCATGATCGCCCGAACCATGACCGTCTTTGCCGACGAGAACCAGCAGTTGACGGACGACAGATCGACGGTAAGCGAGATTAGGGCGGCTACGGGGATCACATGCACCGCCCATCTCACGAGGAACTTCCGGAACACACGGGCGATCGCTGCGGTCGCCGCCGCCTTTTACACCGGCGCCGGCGCCGGTCCCGTCGAACTCCGAGACGACGCACTCGACGGTGATCCGCCGGTCCTTGATTGCGACAAGACCCTTTACGCGACGGTGACTCGACTGGTCAACTTCGAGAAGGCCAACAGTCGACAGCAGATCGGTGTGCTCGTGCCTTACACGAAACAGCTCACGGCTCTCTACAACCGCCTTCAAGGGAAGACGAGGAATCCCGTCCAGATCTACCTCTCGACGGACATGGGTCCGCGGAAACCAATCGACTTCACGAAGCCTGGTATCAAGCTCGTGAGCTACGTGAGTGCCAAGGGACTCGAATTCGATACGGCCTTCCTCCCCGAGCTTCAGGCGAATAGGGCGGACCCGCATAGCCTCAGTTTCCGGATGAGCATGTATGTGATGACCTCCAGGGCGCGCAGCGGGCTGTATTTCGTGTACTCCGGCGAAGGCGAACCAGCCGTCGTCAGCACGCTGCCCCTTGACCTCATTGAGGACTGGCGTGACTGATCCGGCCGGCCTCGGCGACAGCCCGCCCTGGTATCTGCCAGCGGCGCGGAACAACGTCATCGGCATGCTCTCTGCCGGGCTTGTCATGCCGGCCCGGGGGCTGATGAAATACTACCCGGATCTCTTGTCACTGGCGCCAGGGCGAATCATCCTCACCTCGTCCGGTGCGCGACGGGAGTGGTTCGATGTCGGTGAAGAGTCGCGGCACGACATCCCCGCCCTTGTCCAGGTCCACGTGCAGCCTGTGGGCGAGCAGATCGAGTACGAGGGCTCCCTGTTGGTGGCAGTCGCGGGGGTCATACCCGCCTCACGGATCGCCGCCGTCTATTTCCCCAGTGACCGCGACGCCGACGAGTTCCTCGCCAGGCGGTACGACAACTTCAACCCGGATGATGTGCGGATAAACGTCGCTCCGGACCTCTTCCATGATGACGCCCTGCCCGGAAGAGCCGAGATCAGGACGTGGCTCAGCTCGCTCGGGGAGGCACCTCGCCCCACCACCCGGGACATCACCGCAGCCGATTCGCTGGGCGGGGCGCTCCTTATGCTGTCCTCTTGTCCAGGACTGTCACCGGACGAACTTCGCGTACGGAAGGTCCTTCTGGAACGTCTCCTGTTCGCGTCCGCCGAGACGTCCGTCGAAGAGGTCGTCTGGAATGCGTTGGCGGTCCCCGAATGGTTGTCGGCCGATGCGGAACCCGACGCCGTCCTGCTTGCCGCGACCCTCACGGTCCTAGGCCGCCTGGCGCCGACCACACGTCTCGGCTCGCGGCGGGTACTCGCCGACATCAGCGAGGAAGTTCGGAGCCGAAGCTCCGAAGAAGCTATCGGCGCTAATCTCGCCCGCGTCCAATCCGTTCTCAAGGCGGAGACGGAGCTACGCCCGTTGACGCGTAGAGCGGGCCTCCGATCCGCAAAATCCCTCCTTCTATTTCTCCTCCGGCCATCTCCGCAGGACGTTCTCACCTGGGCCCAGGAGATGTTGGGCGACCCATTCGCCGTCTTGGGAGCGGCCGTGCTATCGGGATTCACAAGCGGAGCGCGGGCCCTGCCGACCGAATTCCGCCAAAGGGAGGTGTCTGAAGCCGTGGCGAACCTCCAAGCGGACCGCATCAACGCTTCGAGCGGCCGACCTGTCGGCTCCTTCCTCGCAGCCGGTTCGTCGGCACCCGAAATCCGCACGACCGAGGACGACGGCCGCACGATCACGTCGCTCTATCTCGGTGGTGTCGAGTTGGCTGCGGCATCTGAGCAGGCCGGGAAACCTACAAGTGCACAGCCCGAGCTGTCCGGGCCCGAACCGGACCTGACGATGCCACCGGCCGCTTCTGGGGCTGACGTTGCTGAGCTCGTCCGGCTCGTTGAGAGCGCAGACCTGACGAATCCCGACATAGCACGTTCCTGCGCGGCCGTCTGCAGCCGTCTCGGATGGACGGAGATCGTGGAAACGACAGTCCGGACCGACGAATCAGGGTTCCGCGTCAAGGGAAGTGAAGTGATATTTCCCGGAACACCCGACATTAGGCCATCCATTGACGCAGCCGCCTTCATTGAACGGATCACCGAGCTGTCCAGCATCTCCGAGGCGGACTTGAAGGCGTTGAAAGCCGCGCTGCAGGGAAGGACACGAGGCAAGCGCGCACCGGCAAAGCGATGAATGTCCGCTACAGCCAGCCGTTCCAGAGGGTGACTCCCTGCCGACACATAATCGGATGGCAGGGCGAGCTGCCACTCATTCCGCCGCTCCACCGCTGGCGGGCGTTCCTGCGCCAGCAGGCCGCCGGGATCCTCGCGTGCGACCTGCTTCACGGTCGACACCGTCTGGCTGCGACGGCTCTATGTGCTGTTCCTGCATCGAGTTGGACACCCGGCGAGTCCACCTGGCTGGTGTGACTGCCAACCCGGATGGCACCTGGGTCGCCCAGCAGGCCCGCAACCTCCTGCTGGCACTGGAGGAGCGGAATCGACGGATACGGTTCTTACTGCGCGACCGGGACGCGAAGTTCTCACGGGCGTTCGATGACGTGTTCCGCTCCGAGGGCGCCGAGATCATTTGCACGCCAGTGCGGGCGCCCACGGCGAACGCCTACGCGGAGCGATGGGTTGGCACGGTCCGCGCCGAGTGCCTGGACTGGCTACTGATCATGGGACGCGGCCACTTGGAGCAGGTCCTGCGCATCTACGTCCAGCACGACAACCAGCACCGCCCGCACCGGGCGCTGGGCCTGCAAGCGCCGGACTCGCCCGCTGAGCTGATTGCCGTTGATCAAGATCGCCCGGGCAGGGTGCGCCGACGTGACCTGCTCGGCGGTCTGGTTCACGAGTACCAACGAGCTGCATGAACGCATTTGCGCACCCCACAGGTGCTGTCTGCTTGGCGAGCAGTAGACGGGCGACTTGCCCCTCCCGTTCCCGGTGAAACACGGATCCGACTCACCATGGGCGCCGCGGCGCCTGCTCTCAAGTCGCTAATCCTGTCCTTCTCCGGCAGCCTTCGGCATCTTTCGCCGCCATGTCTGCGCGATCCCTATGGCAGTTTCCGTTCAATGGGATCAACTGATGCGGGTAACCGGGCTTGCGGGATCCGGGGAGTGTGCGATCAACCAGGCGCCGCACGCGCTGGTGTCCAGCATGTAGCTGATGTCATGGACGCCTGACGGCAGACCCTCTGGGAAGGATCTCGGCGTGAGCCTTGGGAAGTCGTCGGCAACATGGAAGAGCGCTTGGTCAGCCACCCTGGACGGCTCCGCGTAGCGACCTTCCTCTGCCGGCGACCAGCCGTAGGCCGCGAGACGGTCATCCACTTGAGCGACTACCTCCTGACCGATGCGGGCAGCCTCAGTCCGTGCACGGCGCACCAGTGAATCCAGGCTGTGGCCGCCGAGCGGATCCGCGACCGTGCGGAGGGACAGCAGGTAGAGCTCGCCGGTGCGTGGGTCGTCAAGCTGGTCGAGGGATACGATCCGGTGAAGGATCGGTCCGGTCGCGCGTCCAGTGGTTTTCACCTCGACCGAGACGGTCGGGGTGGCGAAGTCGTGACGCCCGCCGAGCGGCCCACGCCAGGCCGCGATGGCCCCGCGGGTCAGACGTGGGAGCCACTCCAGGAGCAGCCAGAGTTCACCGAAGAGGCCCAGCCGGACCTCGGCGGAGAGTCCTTCGCTGGTGGTGGCCCAAAAGCGGCGCCACCGGTCGATCACCTCCGCCACCAGATGCACGTCGCCCGCGGATGCTCCAGCGAGCGTGTCGAGAACTTCGGCGGCGAGGAAGGAGAAGGCGCGCTGTCCACGATCCTCGGTGAGGACAAGATCGACCCACATGCCCTCCTGTCCTCTGATACGCATGCGTCGGTTCTGCACGCTGAGGCCCCTGAGCGGACGGACCTGCGGCGGCGCGGGAGCATCGTCAGGCAGCCCCACAAGCAGGTGCCGTCGCGCGTCGGCGTCGAGCGCGACCAGCACCTGACCTCCCACCCAGTCGATGACCCGTTCACCCTCCAGTAGGAGGCCTCCGGGTAGGGGGAGACCGCGCCAACGGGCATCCAGGCCGTCGGCGTCATCCGGCGCGGTCATGCGCCCGCGACCCCGGCGCTACCGACCACGTAGCGGACGGTGGCCTGGCTGTCGCTGTAGGGGAACACGGCCGCCAGTCCGATGACGGTGATGCCGTCGCGGTCGACGTTCTCGAACAGATCCTGGCCCTCCCCGCGCAGCTGACGGCTGTGCCTGCTGATCGGATAGATGAGGAGGAGACCCTCCTCCGCAGGGCGTCGGCGGCGCAGGGCGAGTGCGTAGCTGACGTCATGCTCGGCGGCGAAGGCGCGGGCGCGTCGGATGTCGTCTTCGCCCAGTCCGACCTCCTCGTCGCCGCCGCGGGCGGCCCGGCTGACGGGGTTCACGAGGGTTCCGATGCTGATGTCGGAGGACGGCTCGCGGGAGCGGTTGATGCAGGCGACCTCCTCCACCCCGGCAATGGAGAGCTTCTCCGTCCCGAGGGAGGGGTCCTGCTGCTGGCGGGCGCGGACGCTGACCCACCACTGGGTCAGCTCCCGGTGCTTGCTGGCCTGCTCGTGGATGTACTCCTCCAGTGGCAGGCTGGAGAATCGGGTTGACTCGGCATGCGTCTGGTAGCGCTCCAGGAGCGCCAGGATCTGGCGCCAGCTGACCCCCTGCCAGGTCGGCAGGGCTTCGTCGGGCACGTTCGGGGGGCCAAGACCGGAGAGAAACTCGCGGACGGCGTCGAGGTTGCGCTGCAGCCAGTCTCTGCGGCGCAGATAGAACAGGGTGGTCTGGACCAGGGAGCCGTTGTAGTCGGTGGTGACCTCACGGGCGCTGCCCATGCGGTTCCGGGCGGTGATCTGCATGGTGGCGTGGGCCAGGATGCGGGGGGCGAAGTCGCGGGGTGTCTTGTTGAGCGCGCGGTAGAGCCGGATCTCCCGTCGCAGCGCCTCCTCGGCGGTGGCGAGATCCCGGAAGCGGATGCGCAGCTCCTGGGTTGTCCACAGCCTGGTGAGGTCGACGTAGTCCTCCCGGTAGCCGAACCAGCGGCTCATCTGGAGTAGGGTGTCGAAGTAGTTGGCGGGCCGGACGTAGTAGCTCACCAGCAGGCCTTCCAGGGTGAGCCCGCGGGAGAGCTTGTTGCCGCCGACGATGACGGCACGGATGGTGGGATTGCGCTCGTAGTCGAGTTCGTCCTGGGTTCGGGTGTTGAGAACCGGGACCGGCAGCTCGTTGCGGAAGTTGCGCTGCAGCGCAGGCTCGATCTGGTCGAAGGTGAGGACCCGTTCGGGGTCCATGGCGGCGCTCACGGGAACGAATTCGCGCTCCCAGCGTTGCTGGAACAGCGGTCGGGCGTTGGGCTGGTCGTAGCGCCATCGCTGCCGGAGCGAGGCGAGCGTGACGCGGATCTGGTCGGCCAAGGAGAGCTGCTGGTAGATGTACTGGCTGCCGTGGATGAGCATGCTGGAGGCGGGCGCGCCGCCGGTGCGGGTGTCCCGGGCGGCGATGGCGAGGATGAAGTCCAGCAGCGCCATCTCGAGGGTCGGCGGCACCGAGTCGATCGGGGTGCCCTGCCGTCCCGGGGTGAGGAGGTCCGCCTCGGCGTCTGGAACCTCACGGATGACGTTGAGCGGCGCGACGCCCTCGGTCTCTCCGGCCAGGGCTGCCCGTCCGAAGAGCCGTTCGGTGCCGACGTACCCGGGTGCCATCGGCAGGCTGACGATGAAGTCGGCGGGATACAGGTCGGCGCCGACCTCCCGATCCAGGGCGTCCCGGTCGATGAGGACGTTGGCGAATGGTGTGGCGGTGTAGCCGACGTAGGCCACCCGGCGCATCCGGTCGAGGAGACGCCGGATGAGCCCGTTGATGACGCTGGGGTCGGTCTCCTCTTGCTGCGCGCGGACGCTCCTGGTGCCACCCTCCACGTCCTCGTCGCTGAGGTCGAGGACATCCTCCAGCGGTGGGTCGTCCGGGGTGCGGTTGCCGCCGGTATTGATGCTGGCCTGGTCGGCCTCGTCGTCGATGACCAGCACGGGAGACCCGATCGGCTGGCGTTCCTCCAGCCACGCGACCAAGCGTCGCAGTACGCTGGCGTTCTTCTTGACGACCATGATGAGTCGGACGGTTCCTTGGAGGAGGCTGGGGTCGGCGGTCCCGGGATGGAAGTCCCCCCAGGTCTCGGGGCCGGTCATCCGGTGAATCTGATGGTCCTCGTCGGCGTAGCCGACGGTCGGGCGCCCCGGCTGGGATGCCACCAAGCCGAGCTCGTCCTCCAGCCGGAGCTGGGTTTGGCGTCGCAGCGAGTTGTGCAGGCCCGACAGGACGATGACGATGCGGTAGCCGGCATCCACGCCCTTGGCGATGAGCGCACTGAAGTTCGCGGTCTTGCCGGATTGCACGTGGCCGATGACAAGCCCGCGGACCTGGAACCGGCGGGGCCCGGTGGGCCGTGGGTCCTCCAGCATCGACAGGATCTCGTCGGTGGTGTCATCCAGGGAGTCGATGACGCTTTCGCTGCGACGCTTCTCCAACAGGAGGAACTCGCGGAGGCGCTTCCAGTGGTAGCCCTCGGCGGGGTCCCAGCCGTCGAACCAGGGTCGCGGTCCGCCCCGGGAGAGGATGGCGACCGGCTCCACCTGTACCCGGTCGGCGAGCCACCGGTCCCGGACCTGGTCACGCCACGGTTCGGGAACCATGAGGAGGGCCTGCTCGAACGGAATGCCGCCGCTGCAGGCGCCCCGGACCGCCAGCAGGTAGGCCTCGACCGGAGAGGTCTGGTGGTTACCAGCCGAGGTCACGCGCCACCTCCGGGTCGCTGGTCTGCAGTTCGGCGCGGATACGGGCCAGGGCCCAGTCGAGCTTGGTTTGGGTGGCGGCGCGCTCCAGGGCTCTGGCCCAGCGTCCGGGTTCGGTCCCGTTCCGACCGTCGGTGTGTGGGGGATCGTTGGTGCCGGCTTCTCCGTGGGGTTGGCCGCCCTGGGCGCCGGCGGTCCCAGCGGTGGATCCGGTCGAGTTCGTTGCCGGCTCCCCGGGCACGCCGCCGGTGTGGGACGTCGGGCCGCCGGGTCGGGAGCGTCGCGGTGGGGTGTCCCGCCGGCTGCTCTGACGGTAGCGCTCGTCGGCGCGCCTGGTGAGGTGCGAGACCAGTGGCTTGAGCTGCTCGCGCAGATCATCGGGGAGCTTGACGCGCATCTTGGAGACGTTGATCTCGAAGGCGTCGTCCAGATCGGGCCAGAACTCCAGCGCGGCGCGGGCGAGTTTGGTGTGCTCGTCCTGTGCGCGCAGCCACGACCAGCCGCCGCTCTGGATCATGCGGTCGGCACGGTAGATGTACAGGCCCTGCTGGCGGTTCCATTGCTTGGGGCCGCTGGCCCGCCGCCACGCGTCGTCGCCGGAGAAGTCCCGTTGCGGGGGGAGGACGTAGGGTCGCCAGCGCACGATCCCTCCGGCCACGGGGAGTTCCCTTTCCGGCAGATGCTCGGTGCGCTCATCGAGGCAGAACGGGTCCCACAGCTCGACCTTGGTTCCGTTGATGGTGATGGAGAGTCCCTTGCGACGACGGGCCTCTCCGGTGATGAAGCGGCCCATGACCATGCCCAAATGGAGGTCGAGCCGGTCGGCGAGGCCGAGCAGATGCCGCTCGGTCCAGGCGCCGAACGGGTCACGGCGGCCGAGGACGCGGTCGAGGTCGGTCCACAGCACCACCGTGCCAGGGCCGTTCTGCAGCGGCTCGACCACCTCCCACGGGCGGTCAGAGGCTGCGGGATGCAGGATCTCCCACCTGTCCCGGGCCTCGACGTCAGCGAGGTCCAGCCGTCGGCATTCGATCTGACGGCGCGCCCTGTCGGTGCGGCTGGCGACGGTGATGGTGCGGGCCTGGGAGAGGCTGGCGGTCTTCAGGCCGAGGCCGAATTTGCCCAGATCGTCGTCACCGTACTCCCGGACACCGCTGCCGAGCCGCAACGCCTCGCTGATCTCCGGCCCACTCATGCCGGCGCCATCGTCGGCGATGCGTACCCAGGAGGCTTCTCCCGCGAAGTGGATGGTGATGTCCACGCGGCCGGCGCCCGCGGCGATGCTGTTGTCGATCAGGTCCGCGACGGCGTTGACGAAGTCGTACCCCAGATCCCGCAGCGACGTCAGGAGCCGCGCTGCGCTAGGGATCACTTCTTCCCGCCGGCCTCGGGTCACAAGCCACCCCCTACCGGTCCCACACCAGGCGATTACGGATCGCATGACGGCCGATCGCCGTCTCAGCCGCAGCTGCAGCCCCCAAGGGGCCGTGGCGAACCGACCGACTTATGGCGAACTCGCCAAACGTATCACAGGTATGCTGGAACTCTTCCCCGGCACGTTGCACGAGGAGCGTTTCGGCGCCGTCGACGGAATTTCGCGGAGCGATGCCGTGGCGTGTCCCACGGTCCGTCTATGATCTGGCTCGGCACGGGCGGAGGGATATTGCGATGTCGGTACCTGGCAAGCGGGGCTACGGGGTAAAGCTGGTCCGTGGACCGTTCGTCAGGCTGACACCCCACAGGAACGCCTGTTCGACGGAAGAGGAGCTGCTCGCGTTCGCCGCTGGTCTCGGGCGGCCGCTGGCCGCGGATCTGTTCTGCGGCGCCGGTGGGCTCAGCCTTGGTCTGGAGCAGGCCGGCTTCCAGGTGGTACTGGGTGTCGACAACGACGAGGAGGCGCTGGAAACCCACCGTGCCCTGTGCCCGGGCCTGACGGTCAACTGGGATCTGAGCGATGCGGCGTTGGTCGAGCGGGTGGCCGACCTGGTGGTAAGGGCCGGCATCACGCTCGTGGCAGGGGGGCCGCCCTGCCAACCGTTCTCCAAGGCCGCCCGGCCACTGATCCGCGAGCTGGTCAGGAAGGGACGGCGCGCCCAGCATGACCGCCGGCGCGATCTGTGGCAGTCGTTCCTGGCGGTCGTGGCCCGGGCGATGCCCGCTGCCGTGTTGATGGAGAACGTCCCCGACATGGCCCTTGACCGGGACATGATGATCCTCCGCACGATGGTCGATGAGCTCGAGTCGCTCGGCTATGCGGTTGAGGAACGCGTCGTCGACACCTGGCGGTACGGTGTCCCCCAGTTCCGGCAGCGGCTCATCCTGGTCGCCCTCAGGGACGGGATCCGGTTCGACTGGCCGGAGGAAACACCCGACCGGGTGACGGTCAGCAACGCCATCGGCGATCTCCCCGAGGTGGAGGGAGGCTGGCGACCGGAAGGCGGCGCCGATGGCTGGGTGCTCTATGAGGGACCCAGGACCACCTTCCAGCGGGCCGCGCGGGAGGCGATCCAGGCCGAGCACGCCGACCGTGTGTACGACCACATCACCAGGCCGGTCAGGGACGATGACGCTGTGGCGTTCGCGCAGATGGACTCCAAGACCCTGTACTCCGATCTTGACCCGGAGCTGCGCCGTTACCGGGACGACATCTTCGACGACAAATACAAGCGTCTGGACCCTGACGATCTGAGCCGGACCATCACCGCCCACATCGCCAAGGACGGCTACTGGTACATCCATCCCTACCAGGAGCGGACGCTCACCGTCCGGGAGGCGGCGCGCATCCAGACCTTCCCGGATCGGGTCCGCTTCGCGGGCCCCCCGTCGGCGGCGTTCCGCCAGATCGGCAACGCCGTCCCACCGGCGCTGGCCAGACATCTGGGGGAAGCGATCCTGACCGCGCTCGCGCGTGCTGAGCGGGCGCCGACTTCCACCATCCAGGTGTCGAACATGCTGGCCGGGTGGTTCGACGGGGTGGGACGTTGGGCACTGCCCTGGCTCCGTGCCACCAGCCGGTGGCAGGTTCTGCAATCGGAGCTGCTGCTCAGCCGTGCCCGCGCGGAGGCGATCAGGGCGATCTGGCCCCTGCTCGAACAGTGGACGACACCCGAGGACACCCTCCGGCATGCCGATCAGCTGCGTGAGATCGGCTCCTGGATCGACCGGGCCGACCGGGCGGACCAGGTGCTCGCGGCGGCCTCCTGGTTCGCGGCGGAGCCGGGGCGGCTGGCGACCGCCGCCTCCATCGCCGCGGCGCCCTCCATCCCGCAATCGGTGGCTGATCTGGCGGTCAGAGTCGTTCCAAGCCAGATCGAGGATCCCGTCATCGTCAACTACGGTGTGCTGCGGGTGGCGGCCAGATTCACCGGAGAGCCGGTCAACCAGGCCAACACGCTGACCGATGGCCGCCTGGCGGTGGCCCGGATGATCGGCGTCGACCCGGTTTCCGACCGCGCCCATCTCGCACTGGTCGAGCTGGCCAACTCCCTGTGCCGTCCCACCGACCCGCTGTGCTCCGAATGCCCGCTGCACCCCTCCTGCGTCGAGAGTCCGAGACTGAGCCGCAGCGGGGACCGGCTCTTCTGAAGCGGCCGCCACGCCCGCCCGTTCATGCGTCCTTCCGCGCACCACCGGCCCGAGCACCGAACCCTTGCCGCACGTGCTGGCGCATGGCTCGGGCCGCGGCCTTCCAGCTTGTACGCGGACGGCCTCCATGTGCCCATGCTGTCGCTGCGCGGGCCAGGATGAGAGGGCGCTCAGGGTTCGGCCGGTCCGTTGGAGGTCATCCTCCGGTGGCCGCGAGAGGACCGCACCCGTGGAGGCGATCCGCAAACGACAGTGACTGGACCGACGCCGTCGCGGCGACCGTGGGCCACAGCGGGCACGAACGGTTTCGCTACCAGCCCAGCGCCGAGGCGATCTGCGGTGAACGTTGCCGAACCCTTTCCATGATCTTACCGAATGCCTCGTACTCACCCACCTCCATGGCCGCGGCGCGGAGTGCCAAGCCTGCGCCTTCCACCGGCCTTGGCGGTTCGCGGCCGGGCGAGGGTGCGGCCGGCCCGTCCCCGGTTCCGCCCCGAGGTTCACTCGTCGCGGCGGCGACGCTCCCGACTCCGTCCGAGGGTTCGTTCCGGTAGATCGACTCGGCGCGGTGGCACAGATCCTGGATCGGCGGCTCCATCAGGGAGCGGAGCTCGGGTGGAAGCGTGACACGCATCTTGGCGACATTGACCCGGAACACCGGATCCAGGTCGGTGTCGAAATCCACGGCGGCGCGGGCCAGCTTGGTGTGCTCATCGGCGGCCCGGATGCCGCTCCACCCTCCGCTCTGGATCAGACGGTCCGCGCGGTAGACGTAGAGCCCCTGCTGCCGGTTCCACTTCAGCGGACCGCTCAGCCGCTCGAACTCGGCCGGGGTGGTGAAGCGGTTCCGAGGTGGCAGCACATAGGAGTGCAGCCACACCTCACTGACATCTCCCCCAACCGCGACCTCGAACCGTTTGGGTGGCAGCGTCAACCGATCCTCCCCGGGAGCGAATGGATTCCAGGGAGTGACCTTGACGCCGCTGACGCTGATGGTGAGCGGACCCCGAGCGGTCTCCCCCTCCAGAAACCGGTGGAACACCATCGCCAGATACTCGGCCGTCCTGCGGGTCAGACTCTCCAGCCGGCGCCGCGCCCAGCCGCCATCGGGTCGCTCCTCGGGCAGGACACGGTCCAGCAGCTGCCAGATGACGACGGTACCCGGCCCGTCCAGCAGCCATCTTTCGGCCTGCTCGACGGCCTCAGAGTGTGGTGGTTCGATGATCTCCCACCGGTCGGTGCTCGCGACGTAGTCCAGATCCAGGCACCGGGTGGTGATCCGCGCATACGCTGGGGAATGGCGAGTGACAACGGTGAGCCGTCGGCACTGGGAGATCGACGCCGTCTTCAGGCCGAGCCCGAACCGGCCGAGATCGCCGCGCTGGTAGGTTCTGCGAGTGCCGAAGCGCAGCGCTTCGTTGAGTTCGCGTTCGGTCATGCCGACGCCGTCGTCGGCGATCACCACCGATGAGCGGGTTCCTGCGAACTGGATGTCGACGTCGATGTTCCGGGCGCCGGCGGCCACGCTGTTGTCGACCAGATCGGCGACTGCCGTCACGAACTCGTAGCCGATGTGCCGCAGCGAATCGGTGAGCCGACGGGCCGAGGGTGTGACGTTGACGATGCGGTGTAGGGACCGCTGGGCCATCCGGCCTCCCCTCTGGTTGGTGGCGGGCACCAGGATGTCACGCCTGGGAGCGCAGGGGAATCAGGATCGGCCGCCTGTGGATCTTCCAGTCCGCTCATGCCAGAGAACGACAATACGGGCGACCGCCTCGTCGACCGGTTCGTGCTCCCATACGTGGATGGGCAGCCAGCCGGCCGCGGTGAGGCGCTCGTCGTTGCGGGCGTCGCGCTCCCTATTGATGTGGAGCTTCTGCGCCCACCAGTCACGGTTGTGCTTGGGGAGCACCCCATGCACGGGGCATCCGTGCCAGAAGCAGCCGTCGACGAAGACCACCAGCCTCGCCCGTGTGAAGACGACATCGGGCGTCCCGGGAAGTGTCCGCACATGGACCCGGAACCGCAGGCCGGCAGCGTGGAGCCGGCGGCGGAGCAGGACCTCTGGGCCGGTCGACGAGCGCGGCATCCTGCTCATCTGTGCCGACACCATCGAACTCTTCGCCGGGGGTCTCCGGTTGGCTCCGCCGGACCCCGAATGCCCGGGGGCGGGCGCCACGGGCATCGTCACGGGAGGCTCCAGCGCCGCGTGTCGAGCAGGACTTCGACCTCTCCCACGACTCCTTGAATCGCGGAACCGCGTTGAGGCATACCGTGGTGCGCAGCGATTCCGTCGACTAGCTTACGGATGTCCATGCTCATGCGGTCCCCTGTCCGTAACGCGGTCTCCTCATTGTCGCCGATCGACAGGCGGGCCAGCAGGCGAAGTCGGTTAAGGATCATAATCCCTGCCCTGTGATCGGTTCGTCACGGGACGTCACTCTAGTCGGCGCTGCGGGTCTTGATCCAACACCGCAGCCATGACGATCGGACCCTTGTCGCCGTGCACGGCACCGGGTCGCCAAGGCTGCCGCTCGAATGACCCTCCTTGGCCCTCCCGGCTCTCCCGGATCGACCTCGCGGTTGACGGCATCCAAGGTCTGTTCGTGAGTTGCTTCCGCTGTCCGACCGGTAACGCTGGATCCTCGCCAAGCTCGGGGGCTACCTGAAGCGGGCGGTCGCGATAAGCTACGCGCAATCCGCTCTCCATAGAAGGCTGACGTGTCATCGATTGAGCGCATATCGGGTGGGTCGCCCTCGGTCGCACCAGCATTCGATGTGGTCTTCCTGCACGGTCTCGACGGCGATCCGGTCAAAACCTGGGCATTCGGCTCCCTCGTGGAGACATTCTGGCCACGGTGGCTCGCCGAGGATAATCCGCAGGCGGCGGTCTGGTGTGTCGGATTCGATGCGTCAGCCTCACGGTGGTGTGGTGGCGCCATGGGGATCCTGGACCGCGGTGTCAACATCCTCGCGAGGCTGAAGAGTGAGGACATCGGCAACCGGCCGCTTTGCCTAATCGGGCACAGTCTCGGCGGTCTTATGGCCAAGCAGATCCTGGTTCAGGCCGCGCACACCGCCCCCGAATACCAGCAGCTAGCTGCCCATGCAAGGGGAGTGGTCTTTCTAGCGACGCCGCATGACGGCGCATCTATCGCCCGGATCGCAAGGGCTACCAAGGTCGTCCGCCCCACCGAACTGCTCGGGAACCTGGTCAACGATGACCCCGGGCTGCGACACTTGAGCACGTCGTACCGGACTTGGGCGACCGGCCACGGGGTTCGGCACCTCGCATTCTTCGAGACCCGCAAACACGGCTGGCTGAGACGCCTCATCGTGCCGCCGTCATCGGCCGATCCCAAGTTGCCCGAGGTGACGCCGATCGGGATCGACGCCAACCACACCTTCATCTGCAAGCCCAAGCGGCGCGACGATCTCGTCTACGTCTGCGTGAACAGATTTGTTGCCGAACTGATAGAGCGCTCACCGACGGTCAGCCAGCCCATCCAGGGTGTCAGCCCTGCGGTGGCTAGACCGGCAGATGACAAGGCGAGGCGCCTTGAGACGCATGACAGGGTGTTTCGGGCATCGGGGTGGTCTGCCACCCTGCGCCGGCTCTACCCACGGTATGAGCTGCTCGAGTTTGCGGGCGCTGAGTTTCCGATCTGGGTGAAGCAGGCTCCCTCAAACCAATGGGATGACCTCGATGTCGCGCTGGGTGAGCTATTGGCAGGTGAGGATCCCCGCCACAGTAACTACCCTGCACACTTCGGCCCAGGCGGTGCGTCAATCTACTGGGACCGGCTCGCGCACGTTGATCGGACCGCAAGCTTCAACGGCGCGACATACGCCCTCGACCATATCCGGATTGACGGCGATAGAGTCACAATCCATGCCAAGCACGGCACGTACTTCCACTCGCTGGCCACCTCGGAGGAACTCGACCGCGAGTTGATCGACCAGCTGGCCGCCGATCCGGACCGCGAGGTCGACTTGGACAGCCTCCCACGGCGCAAATGGCTGCACGACATTGCCGGCGGGCAGCATGTCGTTCTGGACGGACGGCACCGCGCCGCAGCGCTGTCCGTCGCGGCAACACTCCTGATCGCTGAACCAGACGGAACATACAGCGCCCTGCTGGCCAGGCGGTCCCAGCGAGTCGCCACGCACCAACTGTTGTCCCACGTGGCACCAGCTGGGATCTTTGCGCCAATCAACGCCGAGCGTCGCGAGGAGGAGACGGAGTTCTCCGTCCGGAACTGCATCATGCGCGAGTACGCGGAGGAGTTGTTCGGCTACAAAGATCTCGAGCAGGGTGAAGGACTGCTCGCCACGAACGTCATGGCCCTTCCGCCGATCCACGAACTGCATAAAGCGGAACAGGCTGGCACGGTCGCACTCCGATATTGCGGCATCTCGGTGCCACTGCTCACCCTGCGACCCGAGATCTACGTCCTGATCTTCATCAAGGACGCCAACTGGCTCGACCAGGAGATACGGCGGGCCAACGAGACGGACCACTGGTTCGAGCTGAACTGGGAGTACGAGATGATCAAGGATCTCGACGCGGTAAAGCTCAGGCTCGACTCGGATCTACGGCCGATCGATCCCTCGGAGGTGGTGCGCCCGTCGCGGATGGTCCCGCATGCGGCTGCGGCCCTATACCTGTCCAGCACAGTCGCCCGACACCTGATCCGTTCCTAGCATCAGGCTCCGCCGGTGAGGCCATGCGGGATCAAGGAGATCGCGTCATCGCAGTCGGCGAGCTCACAGGGGTCGTGGTTGTGGACTGACTGCGGCGCCTCCTCGCAAGACGACCACCGCGCCAATGGACGGCTCCATCTTGGTAATCGGCTGTGATCGAGCCGTAGATCCAAGCGTGATACGTCGGCGGCATCGCTCGGACGCCCAGCGCCGTGGGCGCACGGTGGTGGGGGCGGCTGATAGTTTGGGCTGCTTCAGGAAATGGCTCTTTCGTGAAGGTGCCGACTCCGTCCCAACGAGAACACAAATCAGGATTCCAAAAATATCATTTCACGAAGGCGATCGCGCTAACCACGGGTCTTGACTCGGCCGACGAAGACCAAGCAACGACAGGCTTGACTTTATCCAGATCACTCGAAAGCAACGTCTTGCGCAACTATCCGAAGTCGAAGGGCTCTCCGGACATCAGCCGCTCTGGGAGCAGGCTGGTGACCTGCTCGTCGATGGATGCCAGCAAGACTTTCGGGGTGGTTGGCAGCCGCGCCGCAGCCGCGACCAACCCACGACGCGCCGCCGCTAGGTCGGGTAACCTGAGCCGCTCGGCGAGCCGCTCCGCCATTCGGAAGTGGAAGACGGCGCGTGACCGGTCGGCCGACGTGCGCGCGAACCGGGCGTATGCGGTGCCCAATCCGAGGGAGGCATCAAATAGCCCCTTGGGATAGGGATATCGGAGCCAGAGGTCCGCTGCGACGTGCAGATGCTCAGCCGCGAGCCGCAGTCGGCCGTCATCCAGCGCTCGAGTGCCGCGGTCCAGCCAGATGTGGCCGACGGTGAACCCGCCAGCATCCCCCATCCGCTCCTGCGCCTGACGCCACCAGTGGTCGCCACGGTCGCCGTCCAGTGCACGGTGGATGCGGTACATCCAGAGAGCCCAATATGGATTGTCGGTCGCGTTGTATCGAGAAGCGCGTTCCTGCTCGCGCAGTGCCAGCTCAAGCAGCGTCCGATCCCTCCCGCCGGTCAGAGCTTCAGCGAAGAGGGCCCGAGCCTCCCGGTGTTCTGCACCGTAGACGTTCTGTAGGTCGCCTTGCTCCTGAGCCGTTTGCATCAGACGCCGGCATTCGCGTGCGGCCTGCATGTGTCGGCCTTGATAGTCGTGGATCCAGAATTCATGCACCCTTCCGCGTAGCGCAGCCTGGGGCGGGAGGCCTGTCGCGCGGGCCCGTTGCAGCAGCTGGCGGGATTGATCGTAATGACCCAGCGTCATCAGGATCGTGCCGACTTCAAGCTGGATCTTGGCCCTAGCAGCCCCAGCGACAGGGAAGAACGCTTCGTAGTCGGCCAAGGCCTCGTAAAGACGTCCTTGTCGACCACGCAAAAAGGCCCGTGCAGGCAGCAACTCAGCCGCCTCGGCGTCTTTGGTGAGGAGCTCATCGACCAGCCCTTCAACGGCAATGCTCCGCGGTGTCATGTCGAGGTGTCGCCAGCGGATCCCGCCGGCCAGCTCCGCGAGGAGTCCGGCCAGCCGTTGCCGAGCATCCACTAGTCCGAAGTTACGTGGGGTGGGATGAGTGAACCCCCTGTTGTCCAGGGGGTTCGTTGTCTTGAGGCGACGGTGGTGGTGTCTACGTGAGGGTGATTGGGATGGGGGTGTTGAGCAGGTCGAAGGCGCGGCGCTGGA
>WNFU01005564.1_pt1 | contig 25703 bp, 29 predicted proteins | sample 5400121 | NCBI WGS metagenome assembly WNFU01 (sample SAMN13153360, study PRJNA577476) | soil metagenome | isolation source: 100 cm soil or saprolite under grassland replicate 1 | place: USA:California | collected 2016-06-15 | reverse complement strand
TCCCGCCCGCTTGGCCGTGTACATGGCGGCGTCCGCATCTCGCAGGAGGGCCTCGGCGCTGACCGAACCGGATGGCGACTCGGCGATGCCGATGCTTCCGTCGATGAAGAGTTCCCGACCCTCGATTTCGAACGGCTCGCGGAAGCGTTCGAGGATCCGCTCGGCCACTCCAACCGCCTCTTCGATCCCCGCATCCTCCAAGAGGATGGCGAACTCGTCTCCACCCAGCCGGGCCACGGTATCGGAAGGCCGAATGCACGGGCGCGTCCGGGCAGCCACCTCGATCAGGAGTTGATCCCCGACCGAGTGGCCGAGGGTGTCGTTCACGGCCTTGAAGCCGTTGAGGTCCATCACCAACACCACCACCCGCCGCCCATATCGAGGAGCCCCCGCAAGTGCCAGCTCGAGTCGGTCGGCGAAGAGCGCCCGATTGGCCAGATCGGTCAGCGGGTCGTAGAGAGCCTGGTGAACGATCTTCTCCTCGAGCGCCGTGCGGTCGGTGACGTCTTGCACCGTCCCCAACATCCTGACCGGGGTGCCGATCTCGTCGGCCTCCACGATCGCCTGGATGTGGATGAACCTGACCTCCCCATCCGCCCGGATGAGTCGGATGTCGTGATCGATGGGGGTCCCGGTGCGAATCGCGCGGTCGACGTGCCCCGCCACCATCTGACGATCGTCAGGATGGATGGCGTCGAGGAAAGCCTCGAACGTCGGGGCGATGGAGTCAGGAGAAGTACCCAGGAGGCGGTGGAGTTCCTGGGACCAGGCCATCGCGTTCGCCTTGACGTCCCACTCCCAGCTACCGACCCCGGCGACCTGCTGGGCCTCGGCCAACTGAGCGGCGGTCCTCTGCAGTTCCTCCTCCGCCCGCCTGAGCTCGGCGATGTCCACCACCAGCGTCCGCGCTCGAGCCAACACCAACAGGAACATCACCGCGGAGAGCCCGACCACGAGGAGTTCGTCGAAGTGCCTCTCTGTAGCGTTCTCCACGCCGAGGACGGTCATGGGAAGAAGCGCGGCGAAGGCCAGAGCCAGCAGGCGGCCTCTCGTCGGCGTCATTGTCGGTACAGACGCCACCTCGGACAGCTTTCGCATCGAAGGGTGCAGCGCGGCGGCGCCCAGGAACGCGTAGGAGGCCAACCAGCCTGTGAAGATCCCGCTGCCGAAGGGAACGCCTCTCTGAAGCTCCAGCGCATACCCGGTATCGGCGAGCAGCTGGCATACCAGATACGCGCTGAGGAGCCAGAACGCGGCCCCGCGGGCTCCCGGCGTCAGGACCAAGCGCACGAGCAAGCCCACCAGCAGGATGTCCACGAGCGGATACGCCGCGGAGACGAGGTGCACCCCGAACGGCAGGGTGGACTTCTGAACGTAGGGGCCGATGAGGAACTCCCAGGAGAGCACCCCGAGGCTCACCGTTAGGATCGTGGTGTCGAGGAACCCGTTGTCGCTGGCGCGCGTACGCGCCCTGATGAGCATGGCCATCCCGGCTATCAGCAAGCCGTAGCCCGCCAGGTCCAACCCATCCGCGACTGAGGGGGAACCCAGCGGCGTGTGAAAAGCGGGCGGGTAGAGGTACCAGACGAGGTTCGCCAGGCTCATCAGCGTGGCTGCTGTGGCCAGCACCAGCCACGGGCGCGCCTGGTGGGGGCGATTCGCGCGTACCCCGATCAGGATGGCCGGCACGACTGAAGTCCCAATGGAAACGAACAGCACGTCCTGACTGAGCGGAGACGAGGAGAGGAGGTAGTAGGCCGGCATGGCCAGAAGGCCCCCGGCTACGAACCAGAGCCAGAGCCGGCCGGGCGCCCCCGCCGGATCAGCCATGGGCGTGCCCGGGATCCTTCTCTCGTCCGAGGATCATCCAGGACAGACCGAGGCTCCCCACCGTGTCCAGGAGAGCGTCGAAGGCAACGGGCTTGACGAGGTAGGACTCGGCTCCGAGCTCGAAGGCCCGGTCGATGTCATCCGATTCAGCCGATCCCGAAAGCACCACGACCGGAACGTGATCGAGCGAAGGCCGCCCTCGGAGCCACGTGAGGATCTCGAGTCCGGACCTCCCCGGAACATGGACGTCCAGAAGAACCAGGATGGGCAGGGGAAACTTCTCTGGATCAGCATAGGGGTCGCGGCCATCCAGATATGCGATGGCGTCGTCGCCATTGGTGAGGGCGATCAGGGGGTTGGCCAGCCGCGCCTTGCGCAGCACTCGCTCCACCAGCATCGCCTGGCTCGCGTCGTCCTCCACGAGCAGGATGGGGAAGCGCGCGCGCATGTCGCCGTCTTCGGCCAAGGTCGGATCGACCATTTCCATCCTCATCGTTCCGGGCACACGGTCTGAGGATCTCGCCCCGTTACCGCAATATCGGCCCCGCTTCGCACCTCTTTGAGCGCTTGGGAGTGATCGATATGCGGGCCGTCCCGCCGCCGGGCCTTCACCCCCCCGAGCGGGCTACTCCGAACGCCTTACTCGGGCACCACCCAGCCCTGACTAGTCAAATGGCGCTATCGGGGGGTGCCGATCCGCAGACCCGCGGGTCAGGATTGATCCGAGTCTCATGAAGAGGGACATGTCTGCACGCTGTCCGACCTGCAGTTCGCCCGAACTGCTCACAGTCACCATGAACCCCCACGGCGACCCGATCTCGTTCACGTTGTGCAACGCATGCGGATGGAAACGTTGGGGACGTGGCAACGACCACGTACTCCTGAGTTCCATCCGGTCGTTGCTGGGGAAACGGCTCCCGGATTCAGAGGTTCCCAAAGGAGCTCGTGCCGCCGGTCGCCAGGGGGGCGGGCGAGGGCGGTCGGGAAAAGCGTCTCCCACTGCACGTCCCTCCGGGGGGGCACAGCCGAGGCGACCGAGGAGAAGGTAGCGGGGGCTGGCGGTGGATCGCATTCGGGTGCTCGTAGCAGATGACGACCCCGGCCTGCGTGAGTCCCTGATCGACCTCATCGGGCAGGAGGCCTCCCTCGACCTGGTTGGGGTAGCCGAGGACGCCGGCGAGGCGATCGAGCTCGCCGAACGCCACCAGCCCGATGTGGCGCTCGTGGACGTCCGGATGCCCGGAGGCGGTGGGGCCACGGTCGCCAGAGAGCTGCGAGCTCGATCGGCCGATACCCGCGTCATCGCCCTCTCCTCGCGCGAGGAACGCCATACCATCCTGCACCTGCTGGCGGCGGGCGTCGCCGGCTACCTGGTGAAGGGCGCCCCCCCGGAGGAGATTCTCACCGCCATCCGCGAGTGCGTCGGGGGCGGTGCCACCTTCTCCACGGCGATCAGCGCCGCCCTCATCGAAGAGATCGGTGGCTACCTTCAAAGGCGAGAGGACGAGTCACAGGCGCTCCTCCGCCGCTCGGCACGGGCGCACAGGGTCATCCAGGGGGAGGGGCTCACGCTGGCCCTTCAACCCATCGTCGACCTCGAGGACGGCCGGGTCGTAGGAGTCGAGGCGCTGGCCCGCTTCATCGTCTATCCGGACTGGGGGCCCCGCGGATGGTTCGAGGAAGCGGAGGCCGTAGGGCTCCGGGTAGAGCTGGAGCTCGCGGCCCTGGCTCGAGGCCTGGCACAGATCGACTACCTCCCGGCCCAGTGGTGGCTTGCTGTCAATCTCTCACCGAGTGCCATCACCTCGGAGGGAGCGGTGCACAGCCTTAAGCACGAGCAGGCCGGCCGCATCGTGGTGGAGATCACCGAGCACGCCCAGGTCGCAAATTACGCCGCTCTGCTCGGGGCTCTGGAGGATTTTCGGTCACGGGGCGGCAGGCTCGCCATCGACGATGCGGGTGCTGGATTCGCCAGCATGGCCCACGTCCTGGCGCTGCTTCCCGACGTGATCAAGCTCGACATGTCCCTGACCCGAGGCATCGATCGGGATCGAAACCGTCGTGCCCTGGCCTCCGCCATGATCTCCTTCGCGTCCGATCTGGGCGCAACCATCATCGCCGAGGGGATCGAGACCCGGGGGGAACTCGACACGCTGCGAGCTCTCGGCGCCCGATACGGCCAGGGCTTCTACCTGTCGCCCCCCCGGCGGCCGGTCCGGGGTGAGGATCTGGCCCAGGTCTTCGGCCAGGTCCCGGTCGGTGGCTATTGACCCCCGGACCTCCTGTGGGGGCGAAAGGTAGACGTTCCTGCTGATCGCCCCGTATACTGGGTTCGCGTCGGCAGCAGGCCGGCGTATTTCTGCGTGTTCGAGAGGAAATCCGGGAGCTTGGCGAAGAAGGATGCCATCGAGGTCGAGGGGACGGTAGTCGAGCCTCTGCCGAACGCCATGTTCCGGGTCGAGCTTGACAATGGGCACAAGGTCTTGACCCATATCTCCGGGAAGATGCGGATGAATTACATCAGGATCCTGCCCGGCGATCGGGTCCTGGTGGAGCTGTCACCCTACGATCTGACGCGGGGACGGATCGTCTACCGGTATCGTTAGGGGGGTCCAGGGGGAAAGGGAACGGTCTGCATGAAGGTTCGTCCGTCGGTGAAGAAGATGTGCGACCGGTGCAAGCTGATCAGGCGGCACGGCCGGGTCATGGTCATCTGCTCCAAGGACCCCCGGCACAAGCAGCGCCAGGGTTAGGAGGACAGGCAGTGGCTCGTATCGCAGGCGTCGACCTTCCCCGGGACAAGCGGATCGACGTGGCCCTCCGGTACATCTACGGGATCGGGCCCACCCGGTCCCTGGAGACCGTTCGAGGGCTCGACCTGGACGGTGGTCGAAAGGTACGGGACCTCACGGAGGAAGAGGTCATCCGGATCCGCGACTGGATCGACCGCAACTACAAGGTGGAGGGAGACCTCCGCAGGGACGTGGCCCAGGACATCAAGCGCAAGATCGAGATCAGCTCGTATCAGGGGGTCCGCCACAGAAGGAGCCTTCCGGTGCGGGGACAGCGGACGCACACCAACGCCCGGACCCGCAAGGGACCCAAGAAGACTGTCGGTGTGAAGCGGAAGAAGGGGAAGTAGGTGGCCAAGCCCAAGACCAAGAAGCCTCGCCGGCGGGAGAAGAAGAACGTCTCGCACGGGCAGGCCCACATCAAGTCCACCTTCAACAACACCATCGTCACGATCACGGACCTGGATGGGAACACGCTGTCGTGGGCCAGCGCGGGCAATGTCGGCTTCAAGGGCTCCCGGAAGTCGACCCCGTTCGCGGCACAGCTCGCAGCCGAGCAGGCCGCCAGGCGGGCCCAGGAGCACGGCCTCACCAAGGTGGACGTGTACGTCAAGGGCCCGGGCTCGGGGCGGGAGACTGCGATCAGGTCCCTCGCCGCCACCGGTCTGGAGATCGTCGGGATCCAGGACGTCACTCCGGTCCCACACAACGGGTGCCGTCCCCGGAAGAGACGGCGCGTCTGAACGGTTGAACAGTAAGGCCCGGGGCCGACCGGCCCGGGGAATCGAGAGGCGGAGTAGGAATGGATGATCCTCCGCCAGGAGGTGCTCAGTTGCTCATCGTCGCACGGCCCCAGATACAGGAAGAGACCATCACGCCCACGCGGTCGAAGTTCTCCATCGAGCCGCTTCAGCCGGGCTTTGGCTACACACTCGGGAATGCGCTCAGGCGAACGTTGCTCTCTTCCATCCCCGGCGCCGCGATCTCATCGGTGAGGATCGACGGTGTCCTGCACGAGTTCTCGACGATCCCCAAGGTCACCGAGGACGTCACCGACATCATCCTGAACCTCAAGCAGCTGGTGATCCGCTCCGAGGTCGACGAGCCCGTCAGCGCGTACCTCAAGGCCAAGGGCCCCGCCGACGTGACCGCCGGAGACATCCAGCCGCCCGCCGGGGTGGAGATCCTCAATCCCGACCTGCACATCGCCACCCTGGCCAGAGGCGCCAACCTCGAGCTCGAGCTCGTGGTGCAGCGAGGCGTGGGATACGTCCCCGCCGAGCGGAACAAGAACCCCCGCGATCCGATCGGCGTGATCCCCGTGGACTCGATCTTCTCGCCCGTTCGCAGAGTGACGTACTCGGTCGAGAACACCCGGGTCGAGCAGATGACGGACCGGGACCGCTTGATCCTGGACGTGGAGACCAACGGTTCGCAGACCCCCCGGAAGGCGCTGGCTTCCGCGGGCGTCACGCTCGAAGCGCTGATCGAGCTGTTCGGCGAGCTCGAGCAGAGCGAGGGGATTCAGGTGGGCCCGGCACAGAACGAGCAGCAGCTCACCGGTGACCTGGCCCTCACCATCGAGGAGCTCAATCTGTCGGTCCGCTCGTACAACTGCCTCAAGCGGGAGGGCATCAACACCGTCGGCGAGCTGGTGCAGAAGAGTGAGGCAGAGCTGATGGACATCCGCAACTTCGGCCAGAAGTCGATCGACGAGGTCAAGGCCAAGCTCGACGAGCTCGGTCTGTCCCTGCGGGAGGAGTGATGCCGAAGCCGAAGAAGGGTCCTCGACTGGGATCCGGACCGGATCATCAGAGGCTGCTCCTGGGGACGCTTGCCGCCCAACTCTTCCAGCATGAACGGATCCGCACGACCGAGGCCAAGGCCAAGGCCTTGAGACCCATGGCCGAACACCTCATCACGTTCGCCAAGAAGGGTGACGTGCACGCCAGGCGAGCGGTCCTCAAGTCCGTGCCGGACAGGGATGTGGTCCACAAGCTCTTCGCCGAGATCGGGCCGAGGTACGCCGAACGAAACGGCGGGTACACCCGGATCCTCAAGCTCGGGCAGCGCCAGGGGGACGGCGCACCGATGGCCCTCATCGAACTCCTCCCAGCTGAAGGAGAGGAGTAGGGGGCGCCCGGCCCGGCCCGATGAGTGTCGTCAGGCTCGATCTGGCGTACGACGGCACCGATTTTCACGGGTGGGCCAGGCAGCCCGGAGTCCGCACGATCGGTGGCGTGCTCGAGGAAGCTCTTGGTCGTCTGCTACCCGAGCCTCCTCGCCTCTCGGTTGCCGGGCGAACCGACGCAGGTGTTCATGCCGAAGGACAGGTCGCTTCGTTCGAGGCTCCCCACGATCTGCAGCCGGAGCGGGTCCAGCGGATGCTGAATGGACTCTTCGCGCCCGAGGTCGTCGTCGTGCAGTCCAGCAGAGCGCCCGACGGCTTCGATGCCCGGCACAACGCCACCGGACGCGAGTATCGCTATCGCATCGACACGGGCGCTCTTCCCAGCCCCTTCACTGCCCGGTTCGTGTGGCATCATCCCCGGCCGCTCCGGGTGGCCCCGATGCGGGCGGCGGCGAAGCTGCTCCAAGGAGAGCACGACTTCGCGTCCTTCTGCCGGGCCGCAAAGGCCCCTGCGAGCACCGTGCGCTTCCTCCACCGGCTCGCTGTGAGCGCCTCGGGAAGCCGGATGGAGATACGGGCGGTCGCCAATGCCTTCTTGCACCAGATGGTGCGCAGCTTGGTGGGGACGCTGGTGGCCGTGGGCGAGGGAAAGATGGAGGCGGGAGCCATGACGCACATCATCGCTGCGCAGAGCCGCGCCGCGGCCGGCCCGGTGGCGCCGCCGCATGGCTTGACCCTGGTCCGCGTCGCGTACGGCCGTCCTCAGGCAGCCGCCCGTCTTTGACGCTCCATGAATGCGCAGGTAGACTGCCCTGTCGGCCGGGTTTCCGGCCGCGTTTCATGATTGGTGCACGCGCCGTGAAGACCTTCTCGCCGAAGCCTCGTGACATCGAGCGTCGCTGGTACGTCGTCGACGCCAATGGCGCTGTGTTGGGCCGTCTGGCCTCGGAGGTCGCCAAGATCCTCCGGGGCAAGCACAAGCCCATCTTTGCCCCGCACATGGACACCGGCGACCATGTGATCGTGGTGAACGCGAAGGGTGTGCGCCTGACCGGGGGCAAGGAGGAGAAGAAGGTCTACGTCCGACACAGCGGCTATCCCGGCGGGCTGAACAGGGTCGCCTTCTCCCGCATGATCATCCGACGGCCCGTCCAGGTGGTGGAGAAGGCGATCACGGGCATGCTGCCGAAGAACCGATTGGGCCGTCAGATGGCTAGGAAGCTGGCCGTCTACGAGGGATCGGAGCACCCGCATCAGGCTCAGAAGCCGGTCGCGTTGTCCCTCGGGGAGGTCCCGAAGTGGGAGGGGCTGCCCAAGCCTCAGCCCCGAACGGAGCCGGCCCCCGCTCCGAAAGGGCCACGGAGGAAGGAAGAACCGAGGGCTCGACGCGCCCGCTCCGGCGCCGCGGCAAAGCCCGCTGCTGGGTCCCGAGCGCGCAGAGCCGCGACCAAAGCCCCGGCCGGGAGCCGAGGGAGTTCGTCCGCAAAGTCCTCCCGCAAGAAGCCGGAAGCCTCCGACAGGGCCGGCCCGGGCTCGAGCAAGCGCTCGGGCAGCTCTTCCATGCGAGGAAGCCCCAAGCCCGACGAGGCAGAGGAGAAGGCCGGGACCAAGCGCCGGTCCAGAAGCAGGAAGAAGACCGAGAAGGAGACATAAGTGGCCGAAGCGACTACTCGACCTCTCGCCGGAACCGGCCGCCGCAAGGAGGCCGTTGCTCGTGTTCGACTGCGTGAGGGCACCGGCAGGTTCGAGCTCAACGGCCGGCCTCTCGAGGCCTTCTTCCCATCGCGATCGCACAGGATGATCGTCACCGCACCCCTGCGTGTGATTGGCAGGGAGAAGGATTTCGATGTGGTCGCCCGTCTCGACGGCGGAGGCGTCTCGGGGCAGGCGGGAGCACTTCGTCAGGGGATCGCCAGAGCCTTGCTCGATCTCGACCCCAGTCTGAGGCCGCAGCTCAAGAAAGAGGGTCTTCTCACCAGGGACGCCCGCGAGAAGGAGAGGCGCAAGTACGGCCTCAAGAAGGCTCGGAAGGCCCCCCAGTACTCGAAGCGCTAAGTCCGCCCTCTGTCTCGTCCTCGTTCCGGCCTTCGTCGGACAGGTCTGCCGACCTCGCCTCCTCGATGATCAGACGGGCCTGGGCCTCCAGCGCCTCGGAGACCCACAGATACACGGGCCCGATGCGGTACGGTCCTTCGCTTTCGCCCTTCATGGCCACCGGGATGCCCTCGGATTCCAGGAGTCCCTTCACCAGTAGGCCCTCCGGGATGCTGGTGGTGCTGAAGGCCAGCACCAACGAAGAGGGCGGTGATGGGACGTCGAGATGGGACATGGCGATGGCCCGTACGGTACCAGGGACCCGCACACACCGCTCTGACCCACGGGCCGTTCCTACGAGAAGCGTAGGAGCCAGCTTCGCCCGCCACGACATGTGGCCTGAGGGATCGAACAGCTCGATCGGGCTCCAATAGGCCGCTCGTAAGATAGCCGAGCCATGCCAAGGCTCTTCGGAACGGACGGCGTTCGCGGGATCGCCAACGTCGAGCTCACGGGTGAGCTCGCCTACCGGCTCGGGCGGTCAGCGGTCATCGCCCTGGCCAACCAGGGACAGAGTCGCCCCCGCATCCTGTTGGGACGCGACACGCGAGCATCTGGTGAGTTCCTGGAAGCGGCCCTGGCGGCGGGGGTGTGCTCGGCGGGGGGCGACGCGATCCTCGTGGGCGTATGCACCACTCCGGGCGTGGCGTTCCTCACCACAGACCTCGACGCCCAGGCCGGAGCGGTCATCTCGGCATCCCATAACCCAGCCGAGTACAACGGAATCAAGTTCTTCGGCTCGAGCGGCTACAAGGTGCCGGACGAGGTGGAAGACGAGATCGAGACCCTTGTCGACGCCGACCCGGGTCCGCGGCCCACCGGCCGCGGGGTGGGGCGGATGCTCTCCGTGGACGATGCGTTGGAGCGTTACCTGAAACACCTGGAGCGGCTGGCCTCGGCGTCCCTCGACGGGATGTGCCTGGTGGTGGACTGCGCCAACGGAGCCGCCTCCAGCATCGCACCCGATCTGTTTCGCCGGCTGGGAGCGAGGGTCCTGCCGATCAACGACGCGCCCGACGGCTGGAACATCAACGACGGCTGCGGAGCCACCGCACCGGAAGTGGTCGGGCTCGCGGTGGTGGACAACGAGGCGGATGCCGGCATCGCCCACGACGGCGACGCCGACAGAGCCATGTTCGCCGATGCCGTGGGTGCAGTGATCGATGGCGACCAGGTCCTGGCGGCCTGCGCGCTGGAGCTCCACGGCGCCGGGGAGCTGGCCAACGGGATCGTGGTGACCACCGTGATGGCCAACCTCGGGTTCCGAAAAGCGAGGGGGAATCCTGGGAGGGGAGCAGTCGGGCCACATCATCTTCCTGCGGCATGCCACGACAGGGGATGGGCTTCTGACGGCCGTGCAGTTCCTGTCTCTGGCCCGCCAGAAGGGCGTGCCGGTGAGCGAGCTCGCCTCATGCATGGAGCGGTTCCCACAGGTCCTTCTCAACGTCCCCGTGCGAGACCTCGACCACCTGGGCGACGCCGAGCAGGTCTGGGAAGCCGTCCGAGTCGCCGAGGAAGCCCTGGGCGAGGAGGGCCGGGTCCTGGTGCGGGCGTCCGGAACGGAACCTCTGGTCAGGGTGATGGTCGAAGCCGAGACCCCGGAGGATGCGGCCCGACACGCCGAGGCCATCGGCGAGGCCGTTCGGGCCGGCCTGGGCACCGGCGAACTCGGCCACCCATAGCGGTCACGGGGCGTGCGACCTGGGGCTTTTCCTGAGGATGGGCCGCGCCTCGATCCGGGTACCATAACTCCCTCATGTGCGGCATCGTGGGCTACATCGGGCCCGACCAGGCCTTGCCGATCCTGCTCGAGAGCCTTCGCAGGCTCGAGTACCGTGGATACGACTCGGCGGGGGTCGCCGTGTTGAACGGCGCGGTGACCGTGGTCAAGAAGGCGGGCAAGCTCGCCGAGCTGGAAGCCGCCCTGAGCGGCGGGCAGGCTCCCGCAGGAACCGTCGGGATGGGCCACACCCGGTGGGCCACCCATGGACCGCCCACGGATCTCAACGCGCATCCACATCAGGACTGCACGGCTCGGGTGGCGGTGATCCACAACGGGATCATCGAGAACTTCCAGGAGCTCAAGGATCGACTGACCAAGGCCGGGCACACGTTCGCCTCCGACACCGACACCGAGGTGGTTGCCCACCTGGTCGAGGAGGCCTACGCGGGGGACCTTGGTGAGGCTGTTCGGCAGTCGGTGGCGCAGCTCACCGGGGCTTATGCCCTGGTCATCACCCACGCGGACGAGCAGGACGTGATAGTTGGGGTGAGGGTGTCCTCGCCGCTGATCGTGGGGCTGGGGAAGGGAGAGAACCTCCTGGCCTCTGACATCCCAGCCGTCCTGCAGAAGACCCGCCGGTTCGTCCCCATCGCCGAGAACCAAGTGGTGGAGGTCCGGGCGGACTCCGTGCGGATCACCGACCTCGACGGCAACGAGGCGCCTCTGGAGCCCATCGACGTGGAGTGGGACCTGGCGGCTGCGGAGAAGTCGGGCTACGAGGACTTCATGCTCAAGGAGATCCACGAACAACCCTCCGCGATACGGGACACTCTGCGCGGACGGTTCGACTCCAAAGGGCGCCTGGCCCTGGACGACCTCCGGGTGCGGGAGGAGCAGTTCGAGAGCGTCGACAAGGTGTTCGTGGTGGCCTGCGGGACCGCCTTCCACGCCGGCCTTGTGGCGAAGTACGCCATCGAGCACTGGACCCGTCTCCCCGTGGAGATCGACATCGCGAGCGAATTCCGCTACCGGGATCCTGTGCTGGACAGCAACACGTTGACGCTCGCCATCTCACAATCCGGCGAGACGATCGACACGCTGGAAGCCGTGCGGCATGCCCGGCACCAGCAGTCGCCGGTCATCGCCATCACGAACACGGTGGGATCCTCGATCGCCCGCGAATCGGACGCAGTGCTCTATACGAGGGCGGGGCCGGAGCGAGGCGTGGCTGCGTCGAAGACATTTGTCACACAGATGGCGGCCTTGCACCTCCTGGCCCTGTACCTGGCCCAGGTCAGGGGGACGATGTATCCGGACGAGATCTCGGGCTACGTCGACCAGATGGCTTCGCTGCCGAGGCAGGTGCAGAAGGCGCTCGGCCTCGACGACCAGATCCAGGAGATCGCCGCTCGTTACCAGCAGGCTCGAGACGTTCTGTTCATCGGGCGCCACACCGGGTACCCGGCAGCCCTCGAGGGCGCTCTGAAGCTGAAAGAGATCTCCTACATCCACGCGGAGGGGTATCCGGCCGGAGAGCTGAAGCATGGCCCCATCGCCCTGATCGAGGCAGGGGTCCCGGTGGTGGCCATTGCCACGGAGTGCCACGTCTACCCCAAGGTCCTCTCCAATATCCGCGAGGTCAAGGCCCGTGGGGCCGACGTCATCGCCGTGGCTACGGAAGGCGATCAGGAGATCGCGAAGCTGGCCGACCACGTGCTGTTCGTCTCTCGGACCCACGAGTTGCTGGCGCCGATCGTCGTGACCGTGCCCTTGCAGCTCCTCGCGTACAACATCGCCAAGCTGCGCGGTTGCGACGTGGACCAGCCTCGCAACCTGGCCAAGAGCGTGACGGTGGAGTGATTCCCTGCCCCTCCTACCGGAGGGGTGGAGAATAGCCGCGTGAAGATCGTAGGTATCGGTGTCGACCTCGTCGACGTGGAACGGGTCGCGCGCCTCCTGCATCGCCGTACGACGTTCGTGCAACGAGTGTTCACTCCCGCGGAGATCGCCTATTGCGAGCGCCAGGCGTCGCCGGCCGAGTGTTATGCGGCCCGCTGGGCGGCCCGGGAAGCGTGCCGCAAGTCCCTGGGAGGTGTACGGCGGATGCGATGGCACGACGTCCGGGTGGAGCGGGCCCCCTCGGGTGCCCCCCATCTGGTGCTCGAGGGCACGTCGAAGGCCCGGATGGACGCGCTGGGTGTCTCCGAGGTGATGGTCGCCCTCACCCACGAGCGGAGGATTGCCGCGGCCTTCTGCGTGGCGGTCGGATCATGAGGAGGACGGGTCGATGCTCCCGATCCTGACCCCCACCGAGAGCTCCGCTCTGGACCGGGCCAGCGCGGAAAGGGGCGTGACGGTTGCCTCGCTGATGGAGGCGGCGGGATGGGCGGTCGCACGGGTTGCAGCCGCGCTGGCCGGAGGGGCCTACGGCAAGAGGGCCGTGGTCGTCTGTGGGAAGGGGAACAATGGCGGCGATGGTCTGGTGGCGGCGCGGTACCTGGAACGCTGGGGGATGGGAGTGACTGCGGTGCTGATGGCCCCTCCTGGGAGCTTCCGAGATGCCGCGGCAGCGAATTTCCACCGGTATGCCGGGGCCGGAGGCCGATGGCGGAGGTTCGGCTCGGAGGTCCTCACGCGAGAGCTTGGCCGGTCCCACATCGTCATCGACGGCGTCTTCGGCACGGGCTTCCGGGGCGCCCCCGAAGGGGAGTTCGCCCGGGCCATCGAGCTGATCAACGGCTCCCAGACGTACGTGGTGGCCGTGGACATCCCGTCGGGGGTCGAGGGCGAGACGGGTGCAGTCCACGGCCTGGCCGTGCGGGCAAGCTTCACGGTCACGTTCGGCGCGCTCAAGCCCGGGCTCGTGTTCCATCCGGGCGCGGAGTACGCGGGCGACCTCGAGGTGGCCGACATCGGTTTCCCACCGGACCTGGTTCGGAGCGACCTGTGGCTGGTCGAACAGGACGACGCGGCTTCGCTCCTCCCCTCGCGCGCCGCGGAGTCGCACAAGCGGGCTTCCGGGGTCGTCCTGGTGCTGGCAGGTTCACGGACCATGACGGGAGCCGCGGTTCTGGCCGCGGCATCGGCGTACCGCGCCGGCGCGGGCCTCGTCACGCTGGCGGTTCCGCAGGGCATCCTTCCGGTCGTGGAGGAAGCCATCACCGAAGCCACCTTCCTCCCCCTTCCCGAAACGGACGGCGGTTCGGCATCGGCTGAGGCGTGGCCGGCGCTGCGGGAGCGCCTCGATGGGGTCGACGCGGTCGCGGTGGGGCCTGGCCTCTCCACCGATCCCGCCACGATCGAGCTGGTTCGTCGACTGGTGGCGGAGTGCCCGGTTCCGTTCGTCCTCGATGCAGACGGGCTGGGCGCCTTCGCCGGCAAGGGAGCCGACCTCGCTGAGCGGCGGTCGGAGGCTGTCCTCACTCCCCACCCGGGGGAGTTCGGTCGGCTCACCGGGCTTTCCTCGAAGGAGGTGCTCGAGGATCGCGTGGGCCACGCCCGCAAGGCCGCAGCCGAATTCCGATGCCCCGTTCTGCTCAAGGGATCCAGGACGGTGATCGCTCGCGCGGATGGGACCGCCTTCGTCAACCCGACCGGTGGTCCCGTCCTGGCCACCGGTGGGACCGGGGACGTGCTGACCGGAGCGATCGGCGCCTTCCTGGCTCGCGGACTGCAGCCGGCGGACGCGGCCGTCCTTGGTGCCTACGCCCATGGGATTGCCGGGCGCCTGGCGGCCTCCAAGCTCGGCGAGGGAACCGTTGCCTCCGACGTCGCCGCCCAGCTTCCCCTGGCCCTGTTGAGCCTTTCCCGGCAAATGCCATGATGCGACTCCGACCGACCGTGGCCGTCATCGACCTGTCGGCGATCCGTCGGAACATCCGGACGTTGAAGCCTCCCCGGGCCGAGCTCATGGCCGTGGTCAAGGCCAACGCCTACGGGCACGGGAGTGTGCAGGTCGCTCGGGCTGCCTTGTCCGCTGGTGCCAGGTGGCTGGGGGTGGCTCTGGTCGAAGAGGGCATCGAGCTGCGCGATGCGGGGGTCCTCGCCCGGATCTTCGCGCTGACCGAGTTCCCCCTCGGCTCGGAAAAGGAGGCTCTGGCAGCCGGGATCACGCCAAGCGTCTACACGGAGGAAGGACTGTATCGCCTGGCCGATGCCGCCGGGTCACTGGGCAGGCCGCTCGGCGTTCACGTGAAGGTGGACACAGGGATGCACCGGGTCGGCGTCGACGTGGATCGAGCCGTTCCATTCGTCTCCGACCTCCTCGAGTCGGGCCTCCAGCTGGAGGGCTTGTGGACACACTTCGCCAAGTCGGAGGAGGTGAGCGACTCCTTCACTGCGTGGCAGCTGGAACGGTTCACGTCCCTGGCCGAAGCCCTGAGGGAGCGCGGCATGGGTGCTCGATATCTTCACGCCGCGAACAGTGCGGCCGTCATGAGCCGTTCCCTGGCCCACCTCGACCTGGTGCGAGTGGGCATCGCCATGTACGGGCTCGCCCCGGGGCCCGAGCTGGTGGCGGCCGCCTCCGCCCTCAGGCCCGTGATGACGTGGAAGAGCGTGGTGTCCATGACCAAGCGGGTTCGGGCCGGTGACGCGATCTCGTATGGCCTGACGTACACGCTCGAGCATGCTTCCACCATCGCCACCGTTCCCGTGGGCTACGCCGACGGCTACAGCAGGCTCCTCAGCGGCAAGGCCCACGTGCTGATCAGGGGGCGACGACATCCCGTTGCGGGGACGATCACCATGGATCAGCTCATGGTGGATTGCGGTGACGAGGCCGTCGAGGCTGGCGACGAAGTCGTGCTGATCGGTCGCCAGGGTCACGGCCAGATCACCGCGGACGATCTGGCCGCTTGGATGGGCACGATCAACTATGAGGTTGTGTGCGGCGTGAGCGCGCGGGTCCCCCGGGAGTACGCCGGATGACCGGCCGCTCGGCGCCGCGCTCTCGGCGCCCTCGCGTCGCGAAGAAGGCGCTCATCGCCGCCGGAGCGACCGTGGCCGCCGCAGCTCTAGGAGTGGTCGGCGAGCGGTACCTGGTCCGCCAGGCGCGATCGCGCCCCGATCCGGAGCGGGACGAACCCCTGGAGGAGCGGCCCGGAGAGGAACGGCGGATCCGATCCTTCGACGGCACAGAGCTCGCCGTGAACGTCCTCGGTCCTGACGGTGCTCCCGTCCTGGTGATGGTTCACGGGTTCAGCGCGGACCTCACGCTGTGGCACTACCAGTGGAAGCACTTCTCCACGAACTATCGGTGCGTGCTCCTCGACCAGCGGGGCCATGGCAGGAGCGGGCCGGGGACAGGAGGCGACTACTCGCTCGAGGCCCTGGGCAAGGATCTGAAGGCGGTCCTGGACGAGCTGGCCCCGCGGGGGCCGGTAGTGCTCATGGGACACAGCATGGGTGGGATGGCCGTGATGTCCTTCGCTGAAGCCTTCCCGGAGGAGTTCGGAACCAGGGTGAAGGCGGTCGTGCTGGCCAATACCGCGGCTGCGGAACTGATCAAGGCTGCCGCGGGCAACCTCGGGGCTCAGATGGGGAAGCTAGTCACCGCGGCGGCCGTCCGCTTGGCCAGGGATCCCCGACGGGTCTACCGGATCAGGGCGAGGGCACTGGCCGGGCAGGGCGACCTGGCCTTCACTGTTGCCAGGCTCACCAACTTCGGCCCGAAGCCGCCTCCGTCGCTCGTCGAGCACGTTGCACGGGTGTCGGCGCGAGCGCCCGTCGAGGTATGGACGGATCTCCTGGGGAGTCTGGTGGAGATGGACCTCAGCCACGCCCTCGCCCACATCACGGTTCCCGCATTGGTCCTCGTCGGGGACGTCGACCGTCTGACGCCGCCGGCGTCGGCCCTGACCATCAAGCGCATGCTCCCGGATGGGCGGATGGCCGTCTTCAAAGGGTCGGGCCACTGCACGATGCTCGAGCGCCACGCCCAGTTCAACCGGGTGGTGGAGGGGTTCCTCGAGGAAGCCCTAGGGCAGACTCAGCACGAGGAGCGCACCAGGCGAGACCTGGGGCGTCGGGAAAGGGTCAGAAAATCGTGATCACGCGGGTCCCTGGGATCCGCGTGGGCCACTGGACGGACCTCGTAGGTCTCACCGGATGCACGGTCGTGCTGTGTCCACCCGGCGCAGTGGGTTCGGGCGAGGTCAGGGGAGGCGCACCCGGAACACGGGAGACAGACCTGCTCCGGCCCGGCACGCTGGTTCAGGAGGTCAACGCGGTTCTCCTTACGGGCGGGAGCGCGTTCGGCCTGGCCGCCGCGGACGGTGTCATGCGGTTCCTGGAGGAGCGCGGCATCGGGTTCGACACACAGGTGGCCAAGGTCCCGATCGTTCCTGCCGCCGTCCTGTTCGACCTAGGGATCGGCGACCCGGCGGCGCGGCCCGCTGCGGCGGAAGGATACGAAGCCTGCGCGAGGGCGGGAGAGGAAGTAGCCGAAGGCAACGTCGGCGCCGGCACAGGCGCGACGGTGGCCAAGCTGCACGGACCCCACCGGGCCGTGAAGGGTGGCCTGGGAACGACGTCCCGGGAACGGGGCGACCTCGTCGTGGGCGCCCTGGCCGTTGTCAACGCTTTCGGCGAAGTGCTGGACGAGAACGGAGAGGTGTTGGCCGGGGCCCGCCCCGGGGGGGAGGCTGGCGACGAGGCTCCTGGGCCGACGAACACGACGCTGGTCGTTGTGGCGACGAACGCGAACGTGTCCAAAGAGCGGGCGAACCTCCTGGCCAAGGCGGCCCACGATGGCATCTTCGGCGCCATCCAGCCCGCGCATACAATGTGGGACGGGGACACCGTCTTCACGCTCGCCACCGGCGAGGTGGAAGCGGACCAGTGGTCCCTGGAGGAGTTGGCCACGCAGGCGGTGACGGCGGCGATCCGTCGGGGCGTGCTCCTCGCGGAGAGTGTTCGGGACTTCCCCTCGGTAGGCGAAGGGATCGAGCCATGAGCATGATCCTCCAAGAACTAGAGCGAGAAGCATCCCGGTGCACGCGGTGCCGGCTGGCCAAGGGACGGACCCAGGTGGTGTTCGGCGTGGGCAACCCCCACGCCGATCTGATGTTCATCGGCGAGGGGCCCGGTTACTACGAGGACAAGCAAGGCGAGCCGTTCGTCGGTGCGGCCGGGCAGCTCCTCACTCGGCTCCTCGGCGAGATCGGCCTGCGCCGCGAAGACGTGTACATTTGCAACGTCGTCAAGTGCCGCCCTCCCGGGAATCGGGATCCCATGCCCGATGAGATCGAGTCGTGCCGGCCTTTCCTCCATGGCCAGCTGGAGAACATCCGGCCGAGAGTGGTCGTCACGCTGGGGAACTTCGCCACCCGGGTGATCCTGGACAAGCAGGTCTCGATAAGTCGGGTCCGGGGGCAGCGTTTCGCCATCGACGGCCGCGATGTCATTCCGACGTTCCACCCGGCAGCCGTGCTGCATGGTGGGGGAGAGTCCGGCGCCCAGATGGCTTCTCTCCGGTCCGACTTCCGACAGATCCGTGAGGTGCTCGACGAACCGGTTCCCGAGCCGGCCATGGCCGAGGAGCAGCTCGGTCTGTTCTGATCATCGATGCGAACCGGCCTGCCCCTCGTGTCGGCTGCTCCCGAGGAGACCCGGGCGTTGGGCAGATCCCTGGCCGTGTTCCTGGGGCCGAGGGACGTCGTCTCGCTGACCGGAGACCTGGGTGCGGGGAAGACCACGTTCGTCCAGGGCGCGGCCGAGGGCCTGGACGTCACCGAGCCCGTCCTCTCCCCGACGTTCACTCTGGTCCGGCGATACAGGGGAGCGATCCCCGTCTACCATCTCGACATGTATCGCCTCGAGCGGATGCAGGAGGTGCTCGACATCGGCTTCGACGAGATCCTGGATCAGGGTGCCGTTGTGTTCATCGAGTGGGGCGACGCCATCGACCCCCTGCTCCCGCCGGAACACCTTCAGGTGGAGCTGACCTTGCCGGTCGAAGGCGACGAGCGCCGAATCCTGCTCACCTGGCACGGGCGGTCGTGGGCCGAGCGGATCGACCGGCTGGCCGAGGCTCTGGAACGATGGAGGGCTTGAGAGGTGCTCGTCCTTGGCATCGAGACGTCGACCGCGCAGACGGCGGTAGCCCTGGGCACCGAGCAAGCCATCATCGCGGGGACCGTCCTTTCCATGGGCCGGCCCGGGGACGAGACGGTCATGCCGGCCATCACGCACCTCTTGCAATGGTCCGAAGTCCCGCTCTCCTCTGTGGGCGGCATCGCGGTCGGTCTCGGCCCGGGGTTGTTCACGGGGATGCGGGTGGGGGTCGCTACAGCCAAGACCCTCGCCCAGGTCCTGTCCGTCCCACTGGTCGGACTGGCCTCGCTCGATGTCGTGGCCTTCTCGGTCAGGTACTGTCGACGGTCGATCGGGGCGGTGATCGACGCCAAGCGAGGGGAGGTGTTCTACGCCTTCTACCGCCCGGTGCCGGGGGGAGTGGCCAGAGAGACCGAGTTCCTGGTGGGAACGCCGGCCGGCCTGGCGGCCGAGCTGGAGGCCCGGCCCGATGAGGTCCTGCTGGTCGGAAACGGCGCGCTCGTGTACCGTCGGCAGCTGGAAGAGGCGGGTAACCACGTGGAGTTCGCCTCGGCCGCCTATTCGTTTCCCGCGGCCACTGCCCTGGTCGAACTGGCGATCCCGCGGCTGGCCCGGGAGGAGTTCGACCGCCTGTACGAGGTGCAGCCGTTCTACGTGAGGAAGAGTGATGCGGAGATCGCCTGGGACCAGCGTCGACGAGCCGGTTGAGCTCGAGATAACCCGGATGCGTCGACGCCATCTGAAGGGCGTCATGTCTATCGAGCGCCAGGTGTATCCGCGCCCGTGGAGCCCCAACCTGTTCCTGTCCGAGATGAGCGAGCTGCGCAACCGGATGTATCTCGTGGCCCGGATCAACCGCGAGGTGGTCGGCTACGGCGGGATCATGTGCTACGGGGACGAAGCCCATGTGACGACCATCGCAGTAGACCCGGAGCATCATCGGCGGAAGATCGGGACGCGCATCATGTACGAGCTTGTGCAAGAGGCGGTTCGAATGGGCGCCCGCGCCGTTTCCCTGGAGGTTCGGGTGTCGAATTGGGGAGCCCAGCGCCTCTACAGTCGGTTCGGGTTCCGGCCCGTGGGGATCCGCAAGAACTACTATCAGGAGACCGGAGAAGACGCCGTCGTGATGTGGGTCGACGCGGTGCGATCGCCCGAGTACCGAGGGCAACTCGATCGGATCATCGAGCAGGTTCCGCTCGGCATCCGCCCCTCGTAGCGAGGAACCGGCGAGCCTGAGCGATGCGCATCCTGGGGATCGAGACCTCGTGTGACGAGACGGCCGTGGCCATCCTGGACGATGGCAACAAGCTTCAGGCCAATCTGCTGTCCAGCCAGGCTCATCTGCACGAGCGGTTCGGCGGCGTGGTGCCGGAGATCGCCTCTCGGGCTCACCTGGAGAACATCAATCCCCTGATCGAGCTGGCCCTGAGGGAATCGGGGGCGTCGATCGGCTCCATCGACGGGGTGGCAGTCACGATGGGCCCAGGGTTGGTCGGCGCCCTGCTCGTCGGGATCGCCGCCGCCAAGGGCGTGGCGCTGGGGCTGGGAGTCCCGTTGATCGGTGTGAACCACCTCGAGGGCCACATCTACGCCAACTTCCTCGAGCGAGGGCCACTGGAGGAACCGTATGTCTCGTTCCTGGTCTCCGGGGGCCACACCATGCTCGTGTTCGTACCCGAGCCCCACGTGTACGAGGTCCTGGGCCAGACGCTGGACGACGCCGCTGGTGAGGCCTTCGACAAGATCGCTCGGCTCCTGGGGCTGGGGTTCCCAGGCGGTCCGGCTCTCGACAGGCTGGCCGCCAAGGGCGACCCCGGCGCCATCCGGTTCCCCAGGGCCGCCACGGACCGGGGATACGACTTCTCCCTTTCGGGCCTGAAGACGGCCGTCGTCCGCCACCTGAAGGGTGCCAGGTCGAGAGGAGAGGATCCGAACCTCGAGGATGTGGCAGCCTCCTTCCAGGAGGCCGTGGTCGAGGTGCAGGTGGCCAAGACCATCGGCGCGGCGACCGACAGGCACGTGAGGAAGGTGGTCCTGGGAGGCGGGGTGGTGGCGAACACCCGACTGCGCCAGCTCATGTCCGAGCGCGCCGACCAACACGGCCTGGAGCTGCTCGTTCCTCCGCCAGAGCTGTGCACGGACAACGCCGCCATGATCGCCTGCGCCGGCCATCATCGACTGGCCCGAGGCGAGCGGACTCCGCTCGACGCTGGTGCGGACCCCGGCCTACCCCTCTCGTGACCAGCCAACATCCCCCGGCATCCCGTTGACCACGATTCTGGTCACGGGTGGGGCGGGCTTCATCGGTTCTCACCTGTGCGACATCTTGCTGGCCCAGGGACATACCGTGGTTGCCATCGACGACCTGTCCTCGGGTCGCCTCGCGAATATCGGCGAGGCGCGGACGTACGGCGACCTGTTCACCTTCTACAGCCTGGACATCAGGGTGGAGGGCCTGCCCGCCTTGTTCGAGCGACATCGGCCTGAGACGATCGTGCATCTGGCTGCGGTTCGTGAGTCGGGTGAGTTGCCCGATGCCCCCGGTGAGGCCGCGGTGGGCCTGATGGGGTTGCTCGCGCTGCTGGAATGTTCCGCAGCCGTTGGGGCGGCGAAGGTCGTGTTCGCCTCGGCTGCCTCAGTGTACGGCGAGCCACGAAGCGTGCCCATCAAGGAGTCCGCGTTGGCCGCAGCGCGGCCGCTCACCCCGTCTGCGATCTCCAAGAGGGTTGCCGAAGACTACCTGCGCTTCTACCACAGTTCTCGAGGCCTGGACTTCACCTCGCTCGTCCTCCCGAACGTGTTCGGCCCCCGGCAGGATCCCCTGGACGAGGCCGGGGTGGTGGCTACCTTCGCCGGACGGATGCTCGGGGGGGAGAAGCCCGAGATCTGGGGCGACGGCGAGCAGACCCGCGATTTCCTGTTCATCGACGACGCCGTACACGCGCTGGTGCTCGCGATCGAGGCAGGTCCTGGCCGGACCCTGAACGTCGGCACCGGCCGGGAGACGAGCGTGAACGAATTGTTCCGGATGCTCGCGGAGATCACCGGCTTCGACGGCGAGCCGCTGTATGGGGCACCCAGGCAGGGCGACATCAGCAGATGCGCCCTCGATTCCTCGATGGTTTCCCGCCATCTCCGCTGGAAGCCCTGGACGCATCTCGAAGACGGCCTGCGCGAGACCGTGGCGTACCTTCGGGAGGCCCAGACGCCAAGCTGACCGTTGGAGGTTCCGGGGCCTGGTCTCGGATTGACCAATCGGTGGGCGGGCCCTAGCCTGTCGAGACTCGTGGCCCGGTCGTGGAAGGGGAGCCCTCGTGCGAACGTGCCGCTTCGTCGTCCTACCGGTCGTGTCCCTGATCTCACTATCGACGCTGATGGCTGGCCCAGCCACAGGTGAGGAGGCCACGGGCGCGGCCCCAGGCACCGGGGCGAAATCCTCGGGCGGTGTCACCCAGATCACGGAGTTCCCGGTCCCAACGCCTTCCAGCCGTCCCTACCAGATCGTGACCGGGCCGGACGGGAACCTGTGGTTCACGGAGTCCGACGCGGGCAAGATCGGAAGGATCACCCCGGCCGGGGCGATCACCGAGTACCCGATTCGCCCAGGCAGCGGACCCTACGGCATCACGGTGGGCCCCGACGGCAACCTGTGGTTCACAGAGCGTTACGCAAACATGATCGCCAAGTTCAGCACTGCGGGCTCGCTGCTCGCGGAGTATCCAGTCCCGACCGACAACAGCCAGCCCTGGGGAATCACTACCGGACCCGATGGCGCCCTGTGGTTCACTGAGGAGGAGGTGGATCAGATCGGGCGCATCACCGTGAACGGCTCGATCATCGAGTTCTTCACCCAGAGCTGCTGCTTCCCCACCTTCATCAGCCTGGGCGGCGACGGAAGGCTGTGGTTCACCGAAGAGCTTCCCGGCCAGATCGGCGCGATGAGCACGAACGGCGCCGTCGAGTACTTCACGCCGCCCACGGCCCAGCTCACCTACGGCATCACGACCGCTCCCGACGGCGTGGTGTGGTTCACCGCGCTTGCCGGCGACAACAAGATCGGCAAGATCGAGTCGAATGGCCAGATCACGGAGTTCCCGGTTCCGTCGACTGGGACGGGCATCGCGGGGGTGACCGGCGGGTCGGACGGGAACATGTGGTTCACCGAGAACGACACCGGCCAGGTGGGAGGACTGAGGCCGGAGGGCAGCCTGATCGGCCTGTTCCAGGACGGCTCCTATCCGATCGGGATAACCGGGGGTCCGGATGGCAATATCTGGATCGCCGAGTCCCAGACGAACGCCATCGGGCGACTGTACATACGCCTCACGAGGGGCGCTGGCCCCGGCGGAGTGTCGGGATGAGGGATCATTCGCTCTAACGCTCGGTCGCGGCCAGTCCTATGCCTCGTAACCCCTCGATCCCCGTTGACTGGCTGGCGGCCGGGCGGATAGACTGTTAGCACTCAGAAGTCGAGAGTGCTAAGTCGTCGATCGCCGAAGGAGGAGGGAATGGCTGGAAAGTCCGGAAAGTTCAGCCTGCAGCCGCTGGAGGACCGCGTCGTGGTCAAGCCCAGCGAGGAAGAGGAGACCACCGCGTCGGGCATCGTGATCCCCGACACGGCCAAGGAGCGGCCTCAGGAAGGCGAGGTCATCGCGGTCGGCCCTGGCAGATTCGAGGAGGGGCAGCGCATCCCCATGGACGTGAAGGTGGGGGACAAGATCATCTACTCCAAGTACGGCGGTACCGAGGTCAAGATCGAAGGCGATGATTACCTGATCCTCTCCGCTCGTGACGTACTTGCCGTCGTCAGCAAATAACCTCCGGGAGGTCCTATGGCAGCGAAACAACTGAAGTTCGACGAGGACGCCCGGCGGGCGCTGGAGGCGGGCGTCAACAAGCTCGCAAACGCCGTCTCCATCACGCTGGGCCCCAAGGGGCGCAACGTTGTCCTGGACAAGAAGTGGGGCGCACCAACCATCACCAACGATGGGGTGACCATCGCCAAGGAAGTCGAGCTGGAAGACCCATGGGAGAACATGGGCGCGCAGCTGGCCAAGGAAGTGGCCACCAAGACCAACGACGTGGCCGGTGACGGCACCACCACCGCCACGGTCCTGGCCCAGGCCATGGTGCGTCACGGGATGAGAAACGTGGCGGCCGGGGCGAACCCGATGGCTCTCAAGCGCGGCATCGAGCGGGCCGTGGCCGCGGCTGTGGAGCACATCGGCAAGCAGGCCCGCGACGTGGAGGGCAAGGACGAGATCGCCCACGTGGCCGCGCTGTCGGCGGCCGACCGAGCCATCGGCGAAACCATCGCCGAGGCCTTCGAGAAGGTCGGCAAGGATGGCGTGATCACGGTCGAGGAGTCCCAGACCTTCGGGATCGAGCTCGAGTTCGTCGAGGGGATGCAGTTCGACAAGGGCTACATCTCCCCGTACTTCGTGACCGACCCCGAGCGGATGGAGGCCGTCTACGAGGACCCCTACATCCTATTGGTCGGCAAGAAGATCTCCAGCGTGCAGGATCTCCTCCCGCTGCTAGAGAAGGTGGTCCAGGCGGGCAAGCCGCTGGTGATCGTGGCAGAAGACGTGGAGGGTGAGGCCCTGGCGACAATGGTGGTCAACAAGATCCGGGGGACCTTCCAGTCCGTAGCGGTGAAGGCTCCGGGCTTCGGCGAACGCCGCAAGGCGATGCTCGAGGACATGGCCATCCTCACGGGCGGCCAGGTGATCTCCGATGAGATCGGGGTCAAGCTGGAGAACGTCGCGCTGAACATGCTCGGTCGCGCCCGAAAGGTCGTGGTGACCAAGGACGACACCACGATCGTGGAGGGCCAGGGCGACTCGGATGACATCAAGGGTCGCATCAACCAGATCAAGGGCGAGATCGATCGGACCGACTCCGATTGGGACCGCGAGAAGCTCCAGGAGCGGCTGGCCAAGCTGGCCGGGGGCGTGGCCCTGATCAAGGTCGGGGCGGCTACCGAGGTCGAGCTCAAGGAGAAGAAGCACCGGATCGAGGACGCCGTCTCGGCGACCCGAGCCGCCATCGAAGAGGGCATCGTCCCCGGTGGGGGAGTGGCGCTCATCCGAGCCGAAGAGGCTGTGGATCAGGGCAAGCTCGGTCTGGACGGCGACGAGGCCACAGGTGCCTCCATCGTGAGGCGGGCCTTGGCCGAGCCCTCCCGGATCATCGCGCAGAACGCCGGTCACAACGGCGGGGTGATCGTCGAGCGGATCCGTTCCGAGTCCGGGGCGTTCGGGTTCAACGCGGCCACGGCGGCATGGGGCGACCTGCTGAAGGCGGGGATCATGGACCCGGCAAAGGTCACCCGGTCGGCGCTGCAGAACGCCGCCTCCATCGCCGGGCTGGTGCTCACCACCGAGAGCGCTGTCGTGGAGAAGCCGGAGGAGGAGGACAAGACGCCGGCCATGCCAGGCGGCGGCCACATGCACTAGGTGCATCGGCCGGAAGGTCGAAGCAGGAGAGAAGAGGGGCCCATGCCGGCCCCTCTTCTTGTCGGAGGGCCAGCATGCATCGGACAATCAACTGGTTCTTGCCTGTGCGTTCCGGGAGGACCTGGCGGCTGACATGACTGATTCCGGCGTGGGCTCGACTGGCCTCCATTCCGGCCAGGTGCCTTGTCCTGCGTGCGGGAGGCCGAACCCGCGTGGGTTCCGATTCTGCGGCACCTGTGGGGCAAACCTGGGCAGGATCTGTGCCACCTGCGGGGCCGAGGTCCCCCCGGAGTTCCGTTTCTGCGGGATCTGTGGATCGCCCCAGGCTGACGGGGATGCCCGAGCGGAACCCGAGCTCGAAGAGCGGAAGGTCGTCACGGTGTCGTTCGCGGACCTGACGGCCTCGACGGAGCTCGCGGCCCGGCTGGACCCCGAGGATCTCAGGGCCGTCCTTCGCCGATTCTTCGAGGCGATGGTGGAGGAGATCGCGCGGCTGGACGGGACCGTGGAGAAGTTCATCGGCGACGCCGTGGTCGCCGTCTTCGGCGTCCCGGCGGCCCACGAGGACGATCCGGAGCGAGCGGTTCGTGCAGCCCTGGCCATGCAGCGCCGTCTGG
>WNFU01003066.1_pt1 | contig 25706 bp, 22 predicted proteins | sample 5400121 | NCBI WGS metagenome assembly WNFU01 (sample SAMN13153360, study PRJNA577476) | soil metagenome | isolation source: 100 cm soil or saprolite under grassland replicate 1 | place: USA:California | collected 2016-06-15 | reverse complement strand
CGAACCTCGACGAACGTCCGCTCCAAGAGGTTCCTGCTGCGGATCCGCTTGCGGTGTGCGGTGGGGAAGCGCAGGTGGCAGACGAGCGCGTCGAGGTCGCGTTCGATCACGGCCATCGCCGCCGGGTAGGCGCGCCGGTACTCGCCGGCGAGCGTGAGCAGACCGGCGCGCGCCTCCGCGACCGTGGCCGCTTCGTCGAGGATCTGCCAGTAGCGCGTGTGGGTCCCAGAAACTCGGTTAGCGTCAACTTGATCGGAGGTCGGTCTCTGAGCGCCGGCCGTAGATTCGTTTCACGCTGAGCGGGTCGAATCGAGCCGCCGCCGGTTACTGTGCGAGGGTGCCTCCTGCGCGCGCCCGGGGCGCACCCGACCCGCTGTACGGAATCACAGCGGGTATCGCTATGCAGCGAGTTCGTACTCGTGGAGCAGCCCGCCAAGGAGAGGAGGGAGCTCTACATCGAAGGAGTAGCGATCCACGGTGGCCCCGAGTCATGCGCTGGCGTTCGTGAGGGCGTCGGTGAAGCGTTGATAGGGGTACGCGTAGGCTGGGCTATTGAGCCGCGAAATCAACGTTTCGGGGTGCCGACGCCGTACAAATGGGCGGAAGGCAACATCGTCGGCCGCGTTATCGCGAGTGGTCGGCGGACCCTGCGTGCATGCGCGGAATCTCCATGCGCGAGAACCGGGAGGCCCGATGGTTGCCCGTCGGTGTCGATGATGCCCCGCCCAACCGGATCGCGGGGTGGCGTGTCGGCGTTCGGGCGGGCCGCGAGGGGAAGGCGATGAGCCGGAAGCCCGAGATGAACGGCCGTCGGGAGTCAGACAGCCGCGTAGTACCTGCGAAGCTGGCGAACAAGGCTGAGCGATCGGCGGCGGAGCTGGTGGAGGGAAGGCGGCTGGACGAGGGGAACACGGGCCAGCAAAACGCGCTCCGGGCGCAGAGCCGGGAAGGGTGCGCGTCAAGTGCGCTGGAGCGTGTGCGCCGAGTCGCGAGCAAGGACAGGGATGGGGGTTCACGGCGCTGCTGCACCACGTCAGCGTCGAGCGCCTGCGTGCGGCCTACCGGGCGTTGAGCCCGAGGGCGGCGGCGGGGGTGGACGAGGTGACGTGGCAGGACTACGGGGAGGATCTCGAAGCGAACCTTCGCGGTCTGCATGCTCGAGTCCACAGGGGCGCCTACCGGGCGAAGCCGTCGCGGCGGGTGTACATCGCGAAGGCGGACGGGCGGCTGCGGCCGCTCGGGGTTGCCGCGTTGGAGGACAAGATCGTCCAGCGCGCCGTCGTCGAGGTGCTGAACGCCATCTACGAGGCGGACTTCCTCGGCTTCTCGTACGGATTTCGACCGGGGCGCGGCCCGCACGATGCGTTGGACGCGCTCGTGGTCGGGATCGAACGCACGAAGGTGAACTGGGTGCTTGACGCGGATTTCCGCGACTTCTTCACTAGCCTCGATCACTCCTGGTTGGTGAAGTTCCTCGAGCATCGGATCGCGGATAGGCGGCTCCTGCGCTTGATCCAGAAATGGCTCAAGGCAGGGGTGATCGAGGACGGAGTGTGGTCGGCAAGCGAGGAGGGATCGCCGCAGGGTGCGACGATCTCACCGTTGCTCGCAAACGTCTACCTGCACTACGTCTTCGATCTGTGGGCCCAGCAGTGGCGGAAGCGGCATGCCCGCGGTGACGTGCTCATCGTCAGGTACGCCGATGATGTCGTGCTGGGGTTTCAGCATCGTTCGGACGCGGAGCGGTTCCAGCGAGACCTGGTGCAGCGCTTGGCCACGTTTCGCCTGGGGCTGAATGCCGAGAAGACGCGCCTGATCCGCTTCGGGCGGTTCGCCGCCCAGCAGCGCAAGGAGCGAGGCCTCGGCCGACCGGAGACGTTCCAGTTCTTGGGCTTCACGCACTAGTGCACGACGACCAAGGACAGCCGCTTCCTATTGCTGCGAAAGACGATCTCGAAACGAATGCCGGCAACGCTGCGCAAGGTCAGAACCTTGCTGATGCGACGACGCCATTGGCCCCTCGAAGCACAGGGACGCTGGCTCGCGAGCATAGTGCGAGGACATCTCGCCTACTACGCCGTGCCCGGCAACATCCACCAAGTAGAGGCCTTCCGAGCCGAGGTCGTGCGACTCTGGTACGGGGCGCTTCGGCGCCGCGGCCAACGACGCCGCCTCAACTGGCAGCGGATGCGCCGCTACGCGGAACGATGGCTCCCTTCTGTCCGCATCACCCATCCCTGGCCCGACGAGCGATTCCACGCTCGCACCCAAGTCAGGAGCCCAGTGCGTTAGCAGCGCACGCTGGCGGCGGTAGACGCGGAGCACGTGCTCGAGATGGCGGCGGCCGAGGATGAGGATCCGGTCGAGGCAGTCGGCGCGAACCGTGCGTACGCAACACTCGGCGAAGGCGTTCGCGTTCGGCGCCTGAACCGGCGTGCCGATCACCTTGATGCCTTCCGCCCGGATGACCTCGTCGAACGCGTTGCCGAACTTGGTGTCGCGATCATGGATGAGGAACCGGAACGGCTGCTCGTCCGCGAACTCCATGGCGAGGTTGCGCGCCTGCTGGGTGAGCCAGCGTCCGTCCGGGTGCGAGCTGCAGGCGACGTACTCGATCCGCCGGGTCGCGAGCGAGATGAAGAAGAGGAAATAGATCCGCTGCAGGAAGATGGTTCCGACGGTCAGGAAGTCGCAGGCGAGCGTGCTCGCTGCCTGCGCTCGCAAGAAGGTTCGCCACGACGAATGCGTTCGTTGTGGCGCCGGCTGGAGGCCCGCCTCGAGCAGCACCTGCGCACGGACGTCGCCGAAACCGAGATGCCGAGGCCCTTGAGCTCGCCAAACGATCCGCTTGTATCCCAGTGCGGGTTCTCCGTGGCGAGTCGCACGATCAGCTCCCGGAGCGAGCGCTCGAGCGGCGGTCGGCCAGGCGACCGGTGCGAGTATGTCCACCGACGGGCCATGAGCTGGCGGTGCCAGCGAAGCAGCGTCTCCGGCTTGAACGGGAAGGCGGCCCAAGCCGCCCGCGGAAGTGAGCGGCTCAGCGCCGTCAGCAGTGCACGATCCGCTCGTGTCAGCCTCGGCCTCGACCGCTGTCGGCGGAGGATCGCCAGCTCATGGCGGAGACGAGGATCTCCAACTCCTTTGAGCGACGCGGCCGCCCCAGCAGCCACACCAGCGCGAACAGGTTCCGGACAACGAAATAGACGAACGACCAGAGCAAGCAGCCCTCCCTCGACCACGGCAAGAGCGCCGAACCTACCGAGACGAACGCTCTAGAGAGCCGCGGACGAGTTTGCGAACCCTACGGGCTCCGGTCAGTCGTCTTGGGCGGCGCTGGAGGTGCGTACGATCGGAGCCGGGAGGGGTTATCTCTCCGAGTCCGGTGCGGAAACCGTCGCGCCAGCTCTTGTAGTGCGGTTGCCACCCGAACGTCGCCTGGGCGAGATCGTCGACATGGATGAACGACCAGACACCGGCACCGTTGCCGACGATCGGGAACCGGCGCTTGCGCACGAGCTTGACCAGATCTCCGTCGAGGTCGAAGCCGGTGCCGGGCCCGTAGTGGTTGACGTGACGCAGGAGCGAAGCCCTCCAAGGCTGTCGCGCCGACGACGGCCCGTTCGAGGTAGACGATCGCATCGAGGGTCTTGCTCTGGTTGGCCGGCGGAGTCGGGTCGAAGCGGTCGTCCTCGGTCTTGAGGTCGCTGCCGCTACGCTCGTAGTTCCAGTTGCCGTAAGAAAGGGGCGCCTTTTGCATCCCCGCTCACACGAACGACGAAGTCCGCACGGCAGATGCAGCTGGTCACCGACACGGACGCTCGCATAAGCAGCGGAGCGGAACGCACCCGAGCGCGTCTCAAGCCCGCGCTCGCAGTCTGGCGTCTCGAACGCACGAGCAAGCGGGCACTGCCGCGAGCGAACTCGCGCAGCAGCTGATCGCGCACTACACCGAACCGGGCGACCTTGTACTCCTGGCGCAGGGAACAACCGACGCGCTCGGACAGGCGAGAAGGCTCCATCGCCGCGCAGTACCGCACAACACGCGTCGGGCACAAAGCCGCGAGGCCGCTCGGTCCGCGGAGCTCGTCGCGCTACGACCGGACGAGCGCGCCGGGCTCGCGCTCGCCGCCGTGAACGCGCGCCTGCGCGAGCGCGGCGCAGCCGGCCTCGCCGCGCAGCTGCGCGACCGCCTCAAACCCGGCGGCTTCTTGGTACTCGCCCCCGACGATGCACGCGGCCCGATCGGTGCAATCGTCCGCGGCTGCCAGCAGCAGGGGCTGCAGTACTGGCAGCACGTCGTCGCCATCGACCCCGGCGAGCCCGAGCAGGAAAGCCGCTGATTCGGACACGGCGACCAACCGTGGTCGCTCGGTCCGCAGCCACCGCGACCTGCTCGTCTTCCGCCGCCCGGCGCAAGCTGATGCGCTCGCGAGCGAAGCGGCAGCCGTAACAAGGGTCGCAGCGTGAGTGCGCGCAAGCCGCGCTCGGTCTGGCCGATCGCACAGCAGACAGCGCACGCGCAGCGCCGCGGCCGCTACCTGCCAGCCTCGACCGCACACCCCGCCAAGATGCTGCCCGCACTCGCGCGCACAGCGATCGCGACCTACAGCAAGGTCGGCGAGCTCGTGCTCGACCCGATGTGCGGAACCGGGACAACCCTCGGTGAGGCCGTCCAGCTCGGCCGCGAAGCGATCGGCGTCGAGCTCGAGCCGCGCTGGGTCGGGCTCGCCGCCGCAAACCTGGCACTCGCACGCGACCAGGGCGCCACCGGCTGGGGTCTCGTCACCCGCGGCTACGCGCGCCTCCTCGGACGCGGTCTGCTCGACCAACTCGCCGGCCGCGTCGACCTGATCGTCACCTCGCCGCCGTACAGCAAGTCCCTGCACGGGCAGGTGTGAACCGGGGCGCGGCCGGTCGAGCAGTACGACAACCGCTACTCGCACAACCGCGACAACCTCGCCGAACTGCCGCAGCTCCGCGGGCGACGCGGCCGCCCCTCGTTCACAACGGCACTCGCTGAGATCTTCGCCGGCTGCCGTCGGCTGCTCGCTCCCGACGGGCTGCTCGTCGTCACCGCCCGCCCCTACCGCCGCGGCGGTGAGCTGGTCGACCTGCCTGGCCAGCTAGAGCAGCTCGCCGCGGAGACAGGCCTTGAGCTTCATGACCGGCTTGTTGCCCTGCTCTGCCGCCTCCGCGGCGCCGATCTCGTGCCACGACCGAGCTTCTTCCAAATGCAACAACAACGCGCCGGTGCGATCCCGCGCATGCTTCTGATCGCCCACGAGGACGTACTCGTTCTCCGACACGGCGCCCCTGTGGAGGGACGACTTGCCATCTGAGCGCCGTCGAGCTAGTGATTTCGAGCTCGCCCTGGCGCGAGCCCAAGGCGCCGCTACCAATGGGAGCACCGATGACTGGGAAACCGTCGCCACCATCAGCGAGACGCGAGCAGGAACCGTGCGGGACGCCTTACTCCGCCGGGAACAAGCACGGGCGGTCATCGAGCTGGCGGGGCTTGGAAAGCGTGCCGCCAAAGAGATCGTCGAGCGCCGATAAGGGTGGCGCCTGGTGATGCGCCGCTTCGCCTGGTACGGGCGGCTCTCGACGAAGGACAAGCAAGACCCAACGCTGTCATTCCCGTCACAGCGCGAAACGTGTGAGCGCAAGGTCGAGGAATTGGGCGGCCGGATCGTCGCGGACCTCACCGATCAGGAAAGTGGTCGCCGCGACGATCGAGCTGCCTGGAGCGAACTCGTTAGGGAGGCGCGCGATCCCGAAAGGCGACGCTTCGACGCCGTTGTCATCTACTCGACCTCGCGGCTCGCGCGCGATCTGTTCCGCGCGCTCGCCTACGAGCGGGAGCTCGCGCGGGCCAGAGTCGAGGTCCTCTACGCGGTTGCGGCAGGCGATCAGTCGAGCCCTGAAGGTCGGCTCGTTCGCCACATCTTCCAGGCGCTCGACCAGTTCGAGGTCGAAAAGCTGGGACGCGAGACGCGGCGCGGGCAGACCGAGAACACGCGACAGGGCTATCGCAGCGGCGGGCGCGCGCCCTACGGCTACTGCCTGGAGCGCCAGCCACATCCCGATCCGCGATGCGCACGCGCGGGAGACCACAAGTCCCGGCTCGCGCCGGACTCCGAACAGGCGCCGGTCGTGGTTGAGATCTTCGACCGCTACCTCGCCGGCTGGGGATTCAAGGAGATCGCCAACCACCTGAACCGCCCGGGCGGGCCGGCGCCGCCCCGCCACGTTGACAGCCAGCGCAACACGGCTGGCAAATGGTCGAAGACGACGATCCGCGCGATCCTCGAGAACCCGGCCCTGCACGGGCAGGCTGCATTGGAACCGGCTTGATTTTCGTGCGGCCAAGCTCCGAAGGATCGGTCCTGCGCCGCTCAGAAGAGGAGTGGGTCCAGGCTGAGCGCCGGCACAAGGCTCTCATCCCCGATGAGTGGTTCGAGCGCGCCGCCGCCGGACTGACGAAGCGGCGCCAAAGCGAGGGCTCAAGACGACCGAGCCAGCAGCGGCGCTCGTACCTGCTGCGCGGGATCGTCCACTGCGCGACCGGCCACAACCCGCTCCGAATGCACGGGAAGGAGAGAAAAGGAATCACTTACTACGCATGCTCGTACCGAATCTCCTATGGCGACAAGGCCGCCGAGGCACTCGGGCACGGGACGTGGCAGTACGTCCGCGAGGACCTACTCCTCGAGCAGATCGACCGCTTCTTCACGACGCACGTTTTCGCAGAGGACCGACTCACGCGGTTCCGCCCAGAGCTCGACGGATCGAGGAACGGGGAGGCTTCCATCGACGTCGACGACGCCTGCGCGGTTCTCGACGGCCTGCCCGATCTCGGCGACGCGCTGGCACGCGCCGAACCTGAGCTACGTCGCCGGGTCTTCGACGCGTTCCGGCTCTCGGTCGCAATCGACAAGAACGCCGCTCAAATACCAGTGAAGGCGCTCGTTTCGAGCGCCTTCACAAAAGCCCGCGACCTTCAGAGCCTGGTCGCTAATGAGTCCATAGCGGGGGCGGGATTTGGACAGACATCTACGACGGCCTATCGGCTCACCGAAGTCCGGCAGCTGTAGTGCCATAGGGAGGCTTGAGACACGAGGCCCTAATCTGAACCTGGTGGCCGAGGACGCAACCATCGTACCGTGGACGCTCCACGAGAGGCTGGGCAAAGGCGGCAACGCGTCCGTTTGGCGAGCGAGCCGCCGTGACGAGGAGGTTGCGCTCAAGGTCGTCAACTCCACCAAGGCGGGGACGGAGCAGTACCGGCGGTTCGTGCGGGAGGCTGACTTCCTGCGGTCGATCCCAGACGAGCGGGGAGTGCTCCCACTCGTCGACGCCCATCTTCCGGACAGGCCCTCGGGAACCGACCGAGCCTGGCTGGCAATGCCGCTGGCGACTCCGATCGCCGAGAGACTTCACGAGGCTCCGCTGGAGGCGGTTGTGGCGGCGTTCGCGGAGATCGCCGCGACGCTCGCCCGGCTTCGGGCGGTGCATGGCGTGGCGCACCGTGACATCAAGCCGGGCAACCTCTACTTCTCGGACGGCCAATGGCTCGTAGGGGACTTCGGGTTGATCTCACTTCCGAACGCCGAGGAGCTGACGCGCAACGACCGCCGCCTCGGCCCTGCCCACTACACCGCGTACGAGCTGATTCTCGATCCCGCGGGCGCCGACCCGTTCCCCGCGGACGTCTACTCACTCGGCAAGACCCTGTGGGTGCTGGCGACAGGTCTCCCTTTCCCGCCGGAAGGGCATCAGCCCGCCGGCACCCGGAGCTACTCGATCAACGATCTTCGGCCCAACGCCAATGCGGCTGCGCTCGACCGCCTCGTCGACCGAGCGACCCGGCTGCATGCGGAGGAGCGGCCGACAATGCAGGAGGTCGCAGATGATCTGGCGGCATGGCACGGTCTCGGCCAGCGAGCGTTCGCTATCGACGTGAGCAAGGTGGGCGCGGAGCTGCGCAGGCGGCTGGAAGGTCAGATTGCGAAGGAGGACCTGGCCGACCAGAGACGCGAGCTCGCGCTGGAAGCCGCTCGGAAGCTCCAAGAGCTGGTGCGGCCCCTGAACGAGGCCCTGCAGCACGTGATGCCCCGTGCCGAAATCGGAATGAGCGGGGAGTCGTCCGCCCGGGCGCTCCTCCATTCGCCTGATGCGATGGGGCGCGAGCTGATTGTCTGGCGACACGATCGGACAAGCCGCATCTCCGCCGGGCAAGTTGTTCCGCTCGACTTCAGTTTCGGTGTCGGGCTTGACCTGACCGAGAGCGGGACCCTCGTCTTCCGGACCTACGTCTTGGTGGCGAGGCGTGCGGTAATGGGCAACGATTTCTTCTGGCAGCCTCCGCCAGCGGAGGCCCCAGTGGGCAGCGTTGCTGCCGATCGCATGCTGGAGGATCGCGTAGCTGCAATCGGCGAGCCGTTCAAAGCCGGGCTCGAAGTGTTCGTCGAGAAGGCGGCGGAAATCGCAGGCTAGGAGGCCACCGCTTTCCCGCAGATGAGGCAGTGCACTTCGCGGTCCCAGTCGTCGAGGACCTTGGCCGGCTCAGCGGGGTGGCAGGGGAAGTCGACGCGTCGCATGTCGTCGGGCTCCTCGAGCTCGGGAGGAGCATCGGGTCCCTCCATGCTCACCTCGGCCCTGATGCCGAGCAGGCCACCGCCGGACTGGTTGATGCCCTCGACGCTCCGCTTGAACTCTTCGAGTTCCGGGGCGACGACCTCGTTGTACGCGATGGCGGTCGCACGTTCGATCTGAGCCTTCGTGAGCCAGGCATCGGGAGCAGCCTGCACGGCGCAGTACGGGCAGAAGTACCCGCCGGCGGGCGCGGGTGTCGGCTCCTCCCCTTCGGGCGTCGGCCGCGACTTGAACTCCCGCTCGCAGGTAGGGCACTCGTTGCGGAGGAAGCCGTCGCTATCGAGCGGGAGCGACATGGACAGCTCGTGCTCGCTCACCACGCAGACGATACGGCCCCGAGATGACGTGGCCGATTCGTGCGTCAGCGCTGATCCAGTAACTCATACGATTCCGGAGTTACTGGATCGTTGGCGTCTGATACCATCAGTCCAGTAATTCTCATATTCCAGGAGTTGCTGGCCTTGTGATAACAAGAAGAGCAGGCATCAGCCCAAAGGGCCGGGCCGAGCTGACCGCCGTACTCGGCTCACGCCGACGCTTCGTGACGCCCACCGACGTGGTCCAGGCGCTCGGCGTTGATCCCGACACTGCCGCGAAGAAGCTCTCCCGATGGGCAGCCGACGGCTGGCTGCGTCGTGCCCGGCGTGGCTTGTACATCCCGGTCCCGCTCGATGCGGCCAACCCAGCGACGTGGTCGGAGGACGCCCTTATTGTCGCCGCGGCCGTTTGGGCGCCCTGCTACTTCACCGGCTGGACAGCCGCGAACCATTGGGGGCTGACGGAGCAGACGTTTCGGACGACCGTTCTCAAGACGGCCCGGCGCGTCCGCGCTTCGGCCGTGACGCTGCTCGAACACGACTACCTCCTGACTCACATCGACGCGGCCGAGCTGGCATGGGGCACGAAGACTGAGTGGCGCGGCGAAGTCCGCCTTCAGATGGCTGATCCGGCGAGGGCGGTCGTGGACATTCTCGATGCCCCGCGGCTTGGAGGCGGAATCCGGCACGGAGCAGAGATCGTCGCGAGCTACCTCGACGACCACGATTTCGCACCCCTGATCGACTACGGCGATCGTCTCGGGAACCGAGCGGTCTTCAAGCGGCTCGGATACATCGCCGAAACGCTCGGGATCGGAGGAGCGGTTGTCGACGCATGCCGCGCACGGCTGTCTGCCGGCGTCTCTCTGCTGGATCCGGACGGCCCGCGAGGAGGCCGGCGAGTCAATCGGTGGGGGCTCAGGGTGAACGTCGAGATCGGACGAGAGCACCCAGCGTGATCCCGGCACGCGAAGTGCTGGATCTCCGGGCAGAGTGGTCCCTCGATGCCGGAGTCATCGAGAAGGACTATGTGCTCGGTTGGCTTCTTGCTGCCATCGCGAACCATCCCCAGCTCGCCTCGACCTGGCTGTTCAAGGGCGGGACGTGCCTGCGCAAGTGTTACTACGAGACCTACCGCTTTTCGGAGGACCTCGACTTCACGGTCGTCGATGGTGGACCCGAGGCGCCGGAGGATTTGCTGCCGATCTTTGGCGAGGTCAGTGAGTGGCTGCGGGAGCAGTCCGGCATCGAGCTTGTCGTCGAGGAGAACTCGTTCCGGCGGCGGCAGAACCTCCGGGGCAATGCAACCACCCTGGGTCGGATCGCCTACCGAGGACCGAACCCGCCGCCGCAACTTCCGAAGGTGAAGCTGGACATCACGTCCGACGAGGTCGTGGTAGAGACGCCGGTGCCCCGACCCATCGGGCACCAGTACAGCGACGCGCCGCTGCCCGGAGACGGTGTCCTCTCGTACGCACTCGTTGAACTGTTTGGCGAGAAGCTGCGCGCCCTGAGCGAACGGTGCCGTCCACGGGATCTCTACGACGTCGTGCATATGCATCGCCACCCGGACCTCGTCGGCCAGGCACCGATGGTTGCGAGTGTTCTTGCGCGGAAGTGCGAGCACGCCGGGATCGATGTTCCGACCGCCGAAGCAATCAGCGCCTCTCCGTACCGAGATGAGATTGAGGTTGAGTGGGAGAACATGCTCGGCCACCAGCTCCCCAGCCCGCTGCCGCCATTCGCCGAATTCTGGGTCACGCTCGACGCGGTCTTTGTGTGGTTGACCGGCGAGGCGCCTGTCGTCGTCCCGCAGCGAATCGAGCGGGCCGACCTCGATCCTGCCTGGGCTGCGCCGCGGGCGATCACCTCATGGCGCCGCGGCGTCCCCCTTGAACTCATTCGCTACGCCGGCGCGAACCGGCTCAAGGTGGACATCGACTACCGTGCCGAAGACGGCCGATGGGGGCCGCGCCGTGTCGAGCCGTACTCCCTCCGCCTGACGAGAGACGGGAACCTTCTCCTGTTCGTAGTGAATGACTACGGTCAGCTCCGCGGCTACCGCGTAGACCGAATTGCCGGCGTCCGCCCAACCGAAGAGACATTCGTTCCGCGGTTCCTGGTCGAGTTCTGACTAGTCCGGTTCGAGGGGTATGGACGGCAATTCGGCTCTCGTTCAGGAGATCGTCGAGGTAGCGGCCCGGCTGTCCTCGAGCCGCTCTGCCAAACAGGTAATCGGGGTCGCCACAGGAGTGCGCGAACGCCTACCGCTTCGTCGAGATCCATGCTCTCGACTGACGCTCGCGACGGTCCGAGCCGCCGCGAGCGGAGAGCAGCTTGCCGGCGCTCGGGATCACCGCTGTTCCAGATTCACGCGGGCTGCGCGGCCGAGCCTCGGACTTAAAGGCCATCGGCGCACGCTGAACGCGCCGAAGCGAGTCTAGAGCGCCTTCAGGTAGTCGCCGTCCGCGCCGATCGTGCCGTCTCGAACGAGCGCGTCGACTGCGCCGTCGAGCGCGGCCGCGATGTCAGGACCGCGCCTGTTCCAGCCGAATAGGCGTGCGACCTCGAACGTAAGCTCGTCGCGCGACACACGTCGTGCGTCGCTGACGAGATGATCGACGGCTAGCTTCAGCTCGGTGGGTGGAACCTCGTCGACCTCCCGCCGAGCTCTCGCGTCGCCGCCCGGAACGCGGACTGCGGCCAGTTGGCTCTCGTTGAGAGCGACGAACGTATGCTCGACTTTCTTGATGTCGCCTCGGCGGACGAGAGCGGCGATTGCTCTGTCGAATGCTTCCCGGATTCTGTGCCCAGCCCGTCCGACGCCCCACGCCTCCCGTACGCGCCGGAGCACGAGTGCGTCCCGGATTGGGCCCTCGACCTCGACAACCTCGACGATCATCCGGCGAAAGTCCGTCTGCGACTCGGGCAAGTGCATGTCGAGCCCGCGGCGCGAAGGCCGCTTCGGGTCGGCAACGCGGTACTGAACCGTCCAGCTCGGCGCTTCGTTGAGCGTTACGGCTCGGAAGCTCGCGTTGTTGTCCCACGTCGGCGTGTCGAGCTTCCGTGGGCGTGGCGGCCGGTAGCCCCCGCCGTTGATTGCCGATTCGAGGGCGGCGCGCAGTCGTTGCTCCTGTTCGGAGCGGTTCCGATACCAGGCGGTGCCCCAGATTCGGTAGATGCGCCAGCCAAGGCGTTCGAGCACCTCCTGGCGCAGGCGGTCGCGGTCGCGTGCGACCTTAGAAGAGTGGTACATCCAGCCATCGCACTCGACACCGAGGGCGAAGAAGCCGCTCTTGTCCGGGTGCTTGACGCCGATGTCGACCCGGTAGCCAGCCGTTCCGACCTGCGGCTGGACCTCGTATCCCCACGAGCGGATGGTGCGGATGACCTCCTCCTCGAACGGGCTGTCCGCATCAAGACCGCTCTCGCCGAGCTCGAGTGCGAGCGCAAGGGGCCCGCGGGCCGCGTAGTCGAGGTAGCGCTGTAGATGCCGCGCTCCCTCCTTGATCTGGGCGTTGAACTCCGGCTCGGTTCCGGCAATTGACGCGACTACTTCGACACGCCGCCGCGCTCGTGTGATCGCGACGTTCAGTCGTCGCTGGCCGCCGTCTCGATTCAGCGGGCCGAAGTTCATCGTGAGCTTGCCGTTCTCGTCGCGGCCATAGCCGACGCTGAAGATCATGACGTCGCGTTCGTCGCCCTGGACGTTCTCAAGGTTCTTGACGAAGAACCCGTCCAGGCGGTCCTCGGCGAAGAAGGCATCGAGCTCGGGCGCGCCCTGCCGTCGCTTGTCCAGAGCGACTTCGATCGCAGTCGCCTGCGACTCGGAGAACGCAACGACCCCGACCGTGAAGTCTCGATCAGGGTTCTCGAGGCTCGTCCGCGCCCACTGCATCACGCGATCAGCAACGACCTCAGCCTCGCGAGGGTTGTCGCGAGATGTGCCTCTGCGATAGACGCCGTCTTCGACGTGGAAGAACTTGACGCCGAGATCGTCAACTTCGTGTGCGGCGCCGGGAAACGTGATCAGCCGGCCGTCGTAGAACGACTGGTTCGAGTAGGTGATCAGGTCCTCGTGCTGGCTCCGGTAGTGCCATTGGAGCGGCAGTTCACGCAGCCCGCCTGAGCCCTTGCAGAGCTGCAGGATCGACTCGAACTCGTCGAACTGCTCCTCCTCCCACTCATCGTCGCCGTCCGTCAAGACCGCTTCGAAAAACGACGTCGGCGGAAGCTGCTTATCGTCGCCGGCGACTATGAGCTGCGAGCCACGATAGACGCAGTTGATCGCGTCGCTCGGCCGCACCTGCGATGCCTCGTCGAAGACGACCGCGTCGAACTTCAGCGACGACGGGAGGAATTGGCTAACCGTCAGTGGGCTCATCATGAAGCACGGCTTTAGCGCTTGGGCAACCTCGCCGGCCTCTTCGAGCAGCTTCCGCACGGGCATGTGCTTTCGCTGCTTCTCCGCCTCGCGCTTGATCGTTCCGGCGGCACCGACGGTGGTTCGTGGACGCCGGAGGTTGCAGGCGCTGGTCACGCGCCCACCGACGTGGTCGATCAATTCGACGTCCAGCTGCCGGAACTCGTCGACGATTGGATCGAGCTGGTCGGCGCGCAGGTGCTTGAGCCGAGCCATGTCTTCGTCGATCACGGCATCCGCCCATCGTTCGAGGCATGCGCGCTCGACAATGCGCGGCACGTCGTCAGAGGCCACTCTGTTCGATGTGCAGAAGCCGATGACCTCCGCGGCATTGAGATTACGGAGTTCCTCCCGCGCACTCTGGTGTTCCACCCATTCGTCGATGTCTCCCAGCGTCTCGTTGAGCGCAGCGAGAAGCTGTTTCGCATCGGCGAACGTCGTGTCGAGATCGCTGCGCAGCTCGTCGCATCGTTCCTGAACGAAGTTGTCGAGGACTACGTCACGGGTGCGGTACCAGTCGGCGAGCGCATCGTCGAGCTCCGACCAGTTCAACTCAAGCGTCCGAACGCGCTGCGCGGCGCCGGATGAGATTGGTTCACCTACCAGCGTGCGGAACCCGGACGTCCACTCGGCTGCGGCACGCAGTGCTTCCCAGTTCGTCTGTAGGCCCTCGTACAGGTTCCCAAGGAGCGACCGATCCGCGTCGAACGCCTGCGAGATCGTCGTCTCGATCAGGGCGGCGCCGGCCCGTGCGTGGAGTGCGCGCTGCGCTTGACTAAACGTCAGCGGTCGTCCAGAAAGCTGTGGAAGCACGATCGCCACGTCTGCGACTCGGCCGAGTGGATCTCCTGCGTCCCGACACCATGCGCCGGCCGCCTCGATCTCTGCGATTGTGAGTCGATCAGCGAATGGCCCAAGCATGCTCGACGCCTGTTGGCGCCAGGGTTCGATCGTCTCTTTCAGGCGCTGCGCGGCCGGAAGGAGCTCGGGGTCAGGCACGCTACCGCGGCCCAGTTGGCGCCGCATTGCCTCGGCGTTCAGGTGGCGACCTGCGATCTCGAGCGCCCTGCGCACGTTCTCGAGTGCACGAGTAATCGAGTCGAAGTCGCTCTCGGTGCGGTGGTAGTAGTGATCCCCGAGCGCATGCGCGTGCTGCCGTTCGGCGACCTCCAGTCTGCGGCCTAGCTCCTGCCACTCGAGAACCTGGGGCAGGAGCGCAATCGTCTCTTTCGTTGCCTTCCCCGCACGGGTCGCTGCGGCAACCGTCTTCTTGTCCGCGCGATACGCACCCTTTAGCTTCCGAAGTCCGGTGTGCATCGTTGCGAAGCGCTGGCATAGGCTCTCGAGATCGAGCGTCAGTACGTCATCCGTGAATACGTGCCCTAGCATTTCGCGCCGATCTGCGAACGCCGCGCATAATGGCTGCAGGCTCGTTGCCGCCTGTTCGACGGTCTCAACGACAGCCGGGTTGACCCAGCCCGGTTCAGGTCGAGCGGATTCTCCGGCGAGCAGTGCAAGCTCGGCGAGCTGAACGGCCCGGCCGAGCGTCGTACCGCTCGTAGGGAGCCCGAACGATTCCGCGATCGCGCGCGCGTCGGCCTGCGCCGACTCGAACAGGGCGGCGCTCGTCGTGACGAATTGCTGAAGCGGCCGAAGCTCGCTTACCGGAAGGTCGTCCGGGATCTCGAACGGGAGCGGAAGACCGCGAAGGTCGTCGGTTGCGTCGTTGAGCTTCGTATCGGCGGCGGGGTCGACATCGCGCCAGCGTTCGCCGACGATGTCTACGAGTGTCCGTTCGGTTTCCGCATACGTCGAAGCCTGCTTCTCGCGCTCCTGCAACCGCTCCGCGACCTCGCCGAATGTCACGGTTGTAAGCCATGCCTCGGGGACCTCATGCCGGGCTTCGATCTGCTTGAGGACCCGGACGAGGGTTTCCGCGCTGCTGAAATCCTGCGGTACGCGGAGAAGAAGCGCTTCGGCCGCATCGGCCGCGAGCTGGCTCACGCCTTGTAGTTGGCTGGTCGCTGCAAGCACCTCCTCAGCGGTGCGTTGCTGCCGAGCGGCGTCGAGCCGGACATCCTTGAGGTCCCGCCAGAGGAACTCGTCGCCGCGCTCGACAGGGCCCCATGCACGTGCGATTTCGCCTGCCGCGATGAGGGTCTGCGAGAGCTGCTCGGCGCTGAGGTCGCTGCCGATCTCGGGCGGCGGGGGCGCCTGGGGCAGCTGCTGGAGCTGCGCGATTCGGCCGATGACCTGGTGGAGACTGCGCCCGAGCGGGAGCCTGATCTCGTTCATCGCCTTCGCCCGCTCTGACAGCTCTTCGCGCCGCCGCACCAGCTTGCTCAACGCCGTGTGGGACATGGCGGGCGGCGCCGTAGGATGAAGTTCGAGGGACGCACCGAGCTGTTGCGCGACCTCCTTTCGCGTCGCCTTGTGGCTGTGCAGCTCCAGCGCGTAGTCGCCGAGGCCCGCCGCACGAAGGCGCTTCTGAACGACTTCGAGCGCGGCCGCCTTCTCGCTCACGAACAGCACGGTCTTGCCCTTGGCAAGCAGCTCGGCGATCACATTCGCGATTGTCTGGCTCTTTCCGGTACCCGGCGGTCCATCCATCACGAAGCTCCGCCCTGAATTAGCGGCAGCGATGCACTGCCGCTGCGTCGCGTCCGCGTCGAGGATCGTGTCTACCTCCTCGGGAGGCTCCTCCTCGTCGAGGTCTTCTTCAGCGACCGGATCGAAGTCGAGCTCAGAGCCTTCTTCGGCACCGAGCGACAGCGCCTGAACGAGGGTGTGATCGGCGATCTCCTCCTCGTTCTTCATGAGATCGCGAAACATCACTTCCTTGTGAAAGGAGAAAGGACTGATCACCAGGCGCCGACGCACCTCCCACCCCGGGTGCGAGGCGAGGGCTTGCTCGACCTCCACAAGCACCGCCTCAAGGTCAAACTCGTCCTCCTCGATCGTTGGCAAGTCGATCCCGAAATCAGCGAGCTTCACGCCGAGCGCCGGGTTGATCACGACGTCCTCCTCAGCCCGGCGGAGCTCGTACGGTTCGCGCGGGTTCTCGCGGTAGAGCTGAACCGGGATCAGGACCAGAGGACTCTCAGCCGGCTCGTGCGTGTCCGGGTCTGACCAATGCAGGATCCCGGCAGCCAGGTATAGGATCCAGAGCCCCTTGTCCATGAACTCCTGCGTCGCGCGTCGGTCAAGCAGACGCAGCGCATTGCGGAGTGTCCGCGCATCCGTCTTCGTCGTGATCAGTTCGTCTGGTTCTGGGACCTGAGCGATCTCGTTGGCGAACAGCTGATCGTCGTCCGTCTCCTGCTTCTCGTCCAGCTCCGGTGGGAAGTGGAACCGCCAGGATCCGCCAGTGAGGAGCCGCTCCACGACCTGCGGCACCTGATCGGGCTCACGGACGATCTCTAGCGTCGACGACTTCGTGTGTCGGAAGTACAGGAGCCGGTTCGTGCGCGCGAGGTTGATGAGCTCCTTCCGCCAGACGTCAATCTGCTCAAGGACACGCCGGCGGGCGCGACCCTGAAGGACGGGCTCGGTCCCCTGCGCTCCCTGATCCGGCTCGCTCACGCCCGCCCCGTGCTCCGAACACGGTCAACCGGCCGGTCACGCGTCGCGCGGTTGGCCGAGAAAACCCGCACACGAAGATGCCTGGCCGCACCGTGCTGTCTACCCCTAATCACCTGAGGCATCGTAGAACCCTCTGAGTAAAACTGGATCCGATCTCCTCAAGAGCTCGGCGGAAAGGACGCACGGCGTCGCTCGTTAGAGCCGTATCGGCCTCCCGTGTCGCAGCCCTTGATCCGGCCGTGATGCCGTACAGCAACTGCGCGCCGTGCTTGGGCCGAGAGGTGCCCGTGCACCCGCTGGCGTGACGCGCGGTGCCGTTGGCCTCGTGATCACGCCACTGTCGCAAGGCTGCGCCCCGGCTCGAGCAACGAGACCTCCAGCTGAGACTCGCACAGCTCGGCGATTTCAGTCAGGTGCGTGATGACGAGCATCTGGCGAAAGCGATTACTGAGCGAACGTAGCTCGGCGAGGAGTCGCTGACGCCGTTCGTCGTCCTGGCTTCCGAAGACCTCGTCGAGGACGACGAAGCCGAGGTCGACGTTCCGCTCCTTGCTCACCCAGTCGGCGATTGCCAGTCGTAGGCAAAGGTTGGCGAGATCCTGCTCACCGCCGGAGAATCGCGAGAGTTCGTGGTCTTCGCCGCGGTCGACGATCATCAGCCGGTAGTCCTCGGAGAGCTTGACATCGGCGTAGCGACCGTCGGTCGCGGCGCTCAAGAGACTGCTGGCGACCTGCTCGAGGCGCGGCCAGGCGCGCTGTGCCTGCCGGCTCCGGTACTTGGAGAGGAGCTCGGCCGCGACCTCGTGCTGCCGCAATTCGTTCGTCTTCGCGGCGATGGCTTCGTGGATGCCAGCGGCTTCGGCAAGCCTGTCGCGTAGAACCTGGACGTCCTTACTACGGCTCTGGGCCTCGAGCTTCGCCTGCATGAGCGCCTGTTGCGCAGTTTCGCGCGCTTCGTCTGCGTCCTGAGTTCCCTTTCGGAGCGAGGCGAGCTGCCCCTCATTGAACGCAAGTTCGCGCAGCTCTTGATCGATCGAGCTCAGCTGCTCCTTCGCATCGTTTGCTCGCTGAGTTTGCTTCTCAAGTTCGGATCTCAGATGCGCTGTGTCGCCAGTCGCGTCGCGCAGTGAGGAGACCTCTTCAGCAACGGTGCAAAGACGCTCGTACGTTTCTCGGGCCTTCGCGTGAGCAGGCTCGCTATACGCGGCTCGGCCGAGCGTCTTGACCACCGCGTTTATGCTCTTCGCCTTTTCCTTTCGGGTAGCGTCGAGTTCGCGCCAGCGCTCTTCGTGCTCCTCGTCCGCGGAGGACTTCTCTGAGAGCTTGGGGATTTCCGTCTTGAGCGTTTCGAGCCGCTCGTCGAGGCGGTTGAGTTGTCGCTCCAGCTCCGCGAGTTCGTCGCTCGCCGACGCTGCATCAGCCGCGCCCTCGGTCTGCGCCAGCTGCTTCGCGGCTGCGCGCGCATCTTCGTGCTTCCCTCGTGCTTTCTCGAGACGATTCTCGAGACGCTGGCACTTCACCTCGAGCTTGGGAATGCGCTCGCGGTTGACGGCGATCCGGCTTCGGTAGCCGTCGAGGATCTCGTCGTAGTCGTCGCCGTAAGGCTTCTTGCAGACTGGACACGGTGTCTTCGGTCCACCCTTTGCGACTTCGTCGAGGTGGGTCTGGTCATGGGCGAGCTCTGCCCCCGTGACCGCCAGTTGCTCCCGTGCCTCAGCGAACTCACGCTCGAGATCCTTTACCGCGCCCTTGGCATCGTCGACAGATCCCGTCCGCTCAACCGCCCGAAGCGCCTCTGCTCGCGTCTTTGCAGCCGCGACGCCGGCTGCGAGCTCTGGCCGGTCGGCGAGTAGGTTTGCCCGCTCTTCGATCAGTTGGTCGAGGCGTTTGCGCTCCTCGGTGGCTTCCTTCGCGTTGTACGGGATCGCGTCCAGCGCCGCGTCGAGTTCCTGCAGCTCATCGACTCCGGCAGCGAGGTCATCCCAGAGCGCGAGCGTTTTTTCGGCTTCCTTGAGCTTCGTCCCTTCGGGGGCGAGCTTCGCGAGGCGCGCAAGCTGCTCCGTACGTTCCTTCACCTTTGTCGACAGGTCAACGACCGCCTGCGAGGCCTCGCCATGTGTCTTCTTCTCCGTCTTCTGGCGCTGGCTCAGCAGCTCGTAGGTTCGGAGCCGCTCCTGCTCAGCTTCCAGCTGCCTTCGCGCGTCGTCGCGCGCCTGTGTCGTCTTCTCGAGCTTCTCGGTTGCCGCGGCGACGGCAGGATCGCCCTCGGACGCCTTCTGCTCCGCCTCCTTCAGCTCCGACGCGATGCTCGCCGGGTCGGGTGCGTTTGCCCGCAGCCCATCGAGCTCAGCGCCGCGGAGCTTGGCATCGCTCCGCGCTCTCGTCGCCGCGTTCTTGAACCTCTCAAGTCCGAGCAGGCGCTCGACGTGACTCTTGCGTTGGTCCGAGGTCGCGCCGGGATCAAGCGCGGCGACATCCTTCTGCTGCGCAAAGACTGTGCGCTGGAAGACGTCCCACGTCAGATCGAGTTCCTGCGCGATGCGAAGGTTCGTGTCTGTCACCTTCTGACTTTCGAGCTCGCCGTTGATCCAGAGCTTCGCGTCTCCTCCGACGAATCGCTCGACGCGGTAGTCGCTGGAGCCGAGCTGGAATTCGAACTCGACGAACGATTTCGAACCCTTCGGCGTTCCTTGCCGGCGCAGGTCAGCGACTTTCGCACGATGGCGCAGCTTGCCGAAGAGCGCCCAGCCGATCGCTTCAGCGATCGTCGACTTGCCGGCACCGTTCTGGCCTCGGACGCCGATCAGTCCGTCCGGGAACTCGATGGCGCAGTCCTCGAAACAGCGCCACTGGTGGAGGCGCAACGAGATAAGCCTCATCCGGCGGCCTCGCCTTCGGCCTCGGCCGCTGCCGCGTCATCGAGATATCCGAGCGCCAGGCGGACGACCGCTTCTGGATCGACGCCTTTCGGCATCTCGCGGCGTGCGAAGGCGGCGAAGGAGACGTCGCCCGCAGCTTCTTCCGCATCCATGATCAGGCCGCTGCGTCCGGGGCGCAGCACGACATGAAGACATGGAGCGAGCATCTCGTTGATTGCCGCAAGGTCGAGTGAGTGCCAGACATCACGCTGGATCGAGTCGAGGCGTAGTTGGAGCAGGGCGCCGTCGAGCGACAAGCCATTGAGCTGGCGTTCGAGCGCTTCGATGACTTCGGCCGGACCGACTCCATCGCAGGGGAGGGCGACGTCATACATCGGTCTCGTCGGGATCGGATGACGGTGGATGAAGTCATCAGAACCGGCGCCGGCGGCTAGATCGATTTCGACGACTGCCTTGTCGCCGTCGATGTCGCCGAAGTCGAGCCGCTCGAGCGATCCCGGGTACGCGGCGTTCAACTGCGGCGCTTGAAACCGGTGCAGATGGCCGAGCGCGACGTAGGCGTATTCGGCCTCGGCGAGATCCTCGGGAGAAAGCGCGATCTCGTTCACTTCGTGGTAGTCCTGGCGGACGCCTTCGAGCCCGGCGTGGAGAACGAGGAGGTTCGCGTCGGCGGTCCCGTCGAGTCTCAGGCTGCGGATATCTTCAAGCAGCTGCTCGGCCTGCGGCTCGTGCGGGATGCAGTGGACGGAGGCGCCGTTCACCCTGACCGTCTGCGGCTCGCCCCAGATCGCGGTGATGCCAAACTCACTGAGGATTTCGAAGACGCTGCCGCCACTGCGGAAGCGTGGAGTGGAGTGATTGCCGGCGATCACAACGGCCGGGATACCCGCGTCACGCAACTTAGCGAAGCCGCTCAGAGCCTCGACGATCGCGCGCGGGGACGGTCGCGACGAGTCGAAGAGATCACCCGCGTGAATGAAGAGCTGCGGCTGGCGCTCGAGCGTGATATCGATCGCGGCGTGCCACGCGTCGTAGACGTCGCACTCCCGCTGGTTGAGGTTCCGGACAGGATCGAGCTTGCCGCTGAAGTTGCGGTAGCCGAGATGCGTGTCGGCGACGTGGATGACTCTCATTGCATGTAGGCCGGGAGGAGGGACAACTGCTGGAGGCGAACCTTCATCGCCGGGGAGGAGACGTCGAAGCGACGCGCCAGCGCATGCACGTTGAGTCGGAGAGTTGCCGCCTCACGGCGGACGAGGCCTTCGGGCATCAGCAGCTGCGCCGCGAAGGCGTTGGCCTCCCGCTCTCGAGCTCGGCCGACGCCGACGCCGATCTCCTCCGATCGGCAGTACTTCGGCTCGACGCGTCCCTGCTCGTAATGGCAGATCCAGTGGCCGACCTCATGCGCGAGCGTGAACCTGCGGCGGCCTGAGCTCTGGCGGGCCTCGCGGCCGTTGAGCCAGATCTGATGGTCGACCGGGACCAGCATTCCCGAGACGTCGAGGGCCTCGTCTTCCTCGACTACCAACCCGAGCAGATCGACAGCGATCGACTCGATGGGGATCGGCAGCTCATCTGCGTTGAAATGCTCGTAGTAGCGCTCGAGCAAAGCTGCCACACGCGGGTCGATCGTCGCCATATGACCGATTCTGCTGCTCATACCCGGATTTGCAAAGGCCGCCGGACCACTCATCTATGAGAAGTCGGCAGCTAGGGCGAGAACCCTTACGCCCCGGCTCTCGGTCCGAGAAACAGCTCGTCGACCCCATCCCAGCCTTCATCCTCGGCGAGTGGCACTGCGGGTGCCACCGTCGGTTCCCGCGCGCCTCGATAGGCCGGCGCCGCCGTCTGAGCTCGGCGGGGCGCACTCGCCCAGCTGCGAAGCGTCGACGCGGAGGTCTGCAACGCCGCCGCGAGCGCCTCGAAAACACGCCTGTCGACTCGACCGGCATCGAGCCCACCTCTCTCAAGCCGTTGGAAGTACCGCCGGAGCTTCCCTACGTGAGCGACGTCGACATCGAATTCGGCCGAAAGCTGCCGAACTACGTCCTCGACGCGGAGCCCTCGCTTCACCCGCAACTCGCGAAGAGGTGGCTCACCTGCGAGCCAGGCCTGCATCAGCGCCACCGCAACATCGTCGAGGGCAGGCGGGGGCACCCACTGGAGGAACCGGTCGATCATCTCCGCGAGCGCGTCAGCGTCATCGCCTGCGCGGTCGAGAAACAAGACGGGATCGGGCTGCTCACCGCGGGCGTAACGGACGGCGTACTCATCGAAGAGTTCGAACAGCGGGTCAGGCAAGACTCTTCCTCAGTTTCTCGTGGGCGCGGAAGAGAGCCTGGTGAACGGCGTTCGCCTTCATTCCGAGAGCCTCCCCGATCTCTGGCACGTCGAGTCCGTGCTGCCATCGCAAGACGACGACCTGTAGCTCGCGCGCAGGAAGGTCTTCGATGAGACGCTCGAAGTCAAGATTGGCCTCCACATGCTCAAGCGCGGGCGAGTCGACGGCCTGCTCGTCGACGGAGTCGCCGGGCTGCTGCTGCCGCTCCTTGTAGTAATCGAGCAGCGTCCAGGTCGTCCGCTGGTGGACGATGACGCGGAACGGAACGTCGAACTTCTTGCCGCGACGAAGCTCGCGCAGCAGATGCTCGACCACGCGCTGCCGGACTTCCTCCGCTTCGTCAAGGGGTAACCGTCGCGTCCGGAGCCGGAGGAGAATGGTCGGGTAATAGGCCGCCAGAAGAGTGGCATGATCGCCGGCCTCAAGAAGACGCGCATCCTCCGCATCACGCCCCGTCCGGTCCGACGCAACGGCTCGCTCCTCTTCCACGAGCCGATCCTACGTCGCTTCGGGGCGAATCCTGGTTCGTCGAACTCCCACACGACGGGAAGTCGCCATCTCCCGGCCGAACACTTACGGACGTAAAGCACGACCGCACTCGCGCTGACTCCTCTCTGACACGAGAGGACGAGATGCCGAGACACCGACACCACAAGAAGCGCAGGCGCGCGCGGCTAGGCCTGCTGACGCCCGAGCAGCTGCTGGTTCACCGCGAGCTCGAGTTCTTACGCGTGGCAGGCCAGCCGAGGCCGGGGACCCGAGCTGCCCAGCAGCGGCACACGTTCCACCTCGAGCGCCGGGCGCGCAAGCTCGAGGCAGCCAGGCGCGCCCTCGACGGAGCGGCCGCGTAACGCGTCTATCTGACCTTCTGAGCATCGGCACCTTGAGATGCAGCCCGCTTACGACCAAGATCAGGTCATGCCAAGCTTTCTCAACCGTCTCTTCGGCCCGCGAACGCCGCCAACAGAAGCGGCTCACGTCGGAACGGTGGAGGCAACGCTCTACCCAGGCCACGAGACGCTGGAAGTCGTTGGTGAATCGCACTACCAGGAGGCGCTTTGGCGGATCGTCGGCGGCCGCAATCCTGATCCGGTGCGCCACGAGACCCACGCGGTCCTGGTGCCTGATCCGTCCAACCGCTATGACCCAAACGCGATTGAGGTTCGGGTCGACGGCACGCTCGTCGGTTACCTCTCCCGCGACGACGCGGCAGCGTATAGACCCGGAGTTCTCCGGCTGATGGAGACGAGCACCAACGGCCTTGTCGCCCTGCCAGGCGTGATCGTCGGAGGCGGCCCGCGCCCCGATGGCATCGGACACCTCGGCGTGTTCCTGGATCACAACCCAGCCGACTTCGGCCTCGCCCCCCATCACACGTCGAACGGCAACCTCCGAACCGGGTTCTCCGAGGCGATCACGACAGACCTTGAAGACGACAGCTATGACCTGTCCTGGTACCGGAAGCTCTCCGAGAACGACGTCAACGCCATCGAGCAGTTGCGGTCATTCCTTGAGGCCGAGCGTGACCCGATTGACAGGCACTACATGCTCTGCGAGCTGGAGCATCGCCTGTACAGGAGCCGCACGGTCCTCCCATCGGCGCTCGACGAGTTCGATGCCGTCTGCTCTCAGCACGACGAGGAGATGGTCACGATCCGACCTGCCCTGCTCGACAAGTTCGGCGTCATTCCCGTGATCGAGATGTACCGACAGGCGGCAGTCCGGTGTCAGAAGGCGAAGCTCTGGCAGGCTGCACGAGAGTGGGCAGCGCGCGGGATCGCGATCTACGGCGAACGCGCCGCTCGGCCAGAAATCGTCGATGACCTGCACAAGCGGATCGCCTATGCGGCGGCGAAGATCGAAGGTCAGCAGCAGCCGAGGCCGCGAAAGCCACGCGCCTCAACCGTCGCGACGACGACAAGAGCTGCCGAGGTAGAAACGCTCGTCTGCGCGTCGTGCGGCGGTAGGTTCGACCGCGTGCGCACGAGAGGTAGGAAGCCGAAGATCTGTCCGACTTGCCGCGATGTGACGACTCCCGCCGTAACGGCGTAGCCGTGGCGGGACGACTGCGGAACCCCTGCTGGAGCTCGCGTGTGGGCCGCGGCGGTTGTCACGAGCGAACCGAGTTCGCTCGGCCCTTAGCGCTCCCAGGGATCCTTTAGCCGGCGGAGGTTGCGGATGCGCGGCGTGCCGCGCGTGGTGACGTTTGGGTCGAGACGATGGCCCTTGTAGTAGTCGGGATCGGTAGGTATCAGGCGGGTGCGGTCCCGCCAGTGCTCCTCGAGATGATGGATCCAGGCGTGAACCTGGATGAGGTGCTCACGGCGGATGTCGTAGACGCGGGCGCGGCCGTCGTCGCGATGAGGTCGATACTCGACGAGTTCGGCGTCGCGGAGGATGCGTAGGTGCTTGCTGACCAGCGGCTGGCTCTGTCCTATCCGGCCGGCGAGCTCGGTGACGGTGCGGGGGTTGTAGGCGAGTTCCCAGATGATCAGGCGCCGAGTGGGGTCGCCGAGCAGGTCGAGCGCGGGCAGCAGCGGGGGCGGCCCGGGACCGTCGGATCGGCGTTTTTGCATGTCCTACAGGTTATGCAATTCGGCTTCTGACGCTCCCGCCGCATCCTGATAAAAGCGCGTGGGCATGCGGGTCAGCGGCGACGCCGCGCGGTGGTCGCAAAATCCGTTGTCCAATTCGAGGGCCTTCTGCGACGTCTGTCTAGTGCAAGAGCTTAATCGCAGCCGGGCGACCGTCCTCGCCTGCGAGGAATCGTTCATCGGATGAAGGAGGTTGGTCACGACGGATTGGTTTGAGCGCGCGCTCGCAGGAGCGGCGCACCAGCAGGAGCACCCCCGCCAGCGGGCCGATGGCCCCTGGTATCTGAGCTGGCCGGAACGCCTGTCTCGGCTCGATGTCGAGAGGCTGCTGGCTCAGCTCGTCCACTATCTCGCGCTCGCCGCGGTCGCCTGCGCCGTGCTCTTGGCGCTTGCTACCGCCGGCTGGATCGTCCGGCTCGTGCTGCGCCGTCGGGCGGCGGCACAGGCAGTTCGCCTTCGCGTCCTGCTGCCCGAGCAGTTCGATCGCGAGGGACTCATCGGATTCTTCCGGACGCTGTCGTCGCTGCTTCATCCACGGCTCGGCGGCCCTCCTTCCTGGGTTGCGTTCACGGTTTCCGCCGAAGGGCAGCGGCTCGAGGCGGAGCTCTGTTGCGCCGGCGTTTTCGCGCCCCAGGTGGTGGCTGCGCTCAAGGCGGCGATCCGCGGGGCGAGCGTCGAGTGGCTCACGCCGACAGTCGAGCGCAGCGAGCAGCCGCGTCGCTGGGCACGCTGCGTCCTGCGTCCTGCTGGCTCGGTGTGGCTGCCACTCCGGGCCGAACATCGCCGCGATCCGGCGGCGCAGGTGCTCGCGGCATTGCAGGGACACGCGCCAGGCGAGGTCGCGTCTGCGCAGCTCGTGTTCTCGCCGCTCGCGCGGCGCGCGCGAACACGGGCGAGGAAGGAGGCCTGGGCGCT
>WNFU01003925.1_pt1 | contig 25717 bp, 21 predicted proteins | sample 5400121 | NCBI WGS metagenome assembly WNFU01 (sample SAMN13153360, study PRJNA577476) | soil metagenome | isolation source: 100 cm soil or saprolite under grassland replicate 1 | place: USA:California | collected 2016-06-15 | reverse complement strand
GCTCCGACAAAGAACAGCTGCAAAATCTGGATCGCGATCTCAAGCTCGTGGTCTTCGGCCAAGATTCGGCGATCGATACATTAGCTAGTACAATTAAACTTTCCCGGTCAGGCTTGGGCCATCCGGAAAAGCCGATCGGTTGTTTTCTCTTCGCCGGCCCGACCGGTGTCGGCAAGACCGAGCTGGCCAAGCAGTTAGCCAAGACCATGGGTATCGAGTTCCTGCGCTTCGACATGAGCGAGTACATGGAAAAGCACACCGTGTCGCGTCTGATCGGCGCGCCGCCGGGGTACGTCGGTTTCGATCAGGGGGGTTTGCTGACGGACGCGATCAACCGAAATCCGTATGCGGTTTTGCTGCTCGACGAAATTGAAAAGGCCCATCCGGATCTCTTCAACATATTACTTCAGGTGATGGATCATGCGACTTTGACGGATAATAACGGCAAGAAGGCCGACTTCCGCAACATCGTCTTGATTATGACGACCAACGCGGGAGCGCGCGAGATGAGCGGCGCGCCGCTCGGTTTCGGGGAGCGATCTAACGTCGGTAAAGGCAAGGAAGCGGTCGAAAAAATGTTCAGCCCGGAATTTCGCAACCGGCTCGACGCGATGATTACCTTTAACTCTCTGAGCCAAGAAAATATCGAGCGAGTGGTCGACAAGTTTATCATCGAACTCGATCAACAGCTCAATGAGCGAAAAGTTTTCTTGCAGTTGACTGACCGCGCGCGCCGTTGGTTTGCTGAGCGCGGCTACGATCCGACTTTCGGCGCGCGTCCAATGGCGCGGCTAATTCAAAATGAGATCAAAAGAGTTCTCGCCGACGAAATCTTGTTCGGCAAACTCCAAAACGGCGGTAAAGTCGAAGTCGACGAAAGCGAAGGCAAGATCATTTTTTCGTATAGCACGCCGACTGTGCCCGCCGTCTGATCCCAACCCGTTCATCGCCCACAGCGTCTGCTCGAATCAAGTGGACTTCTGGCGCAGATGGAACAGCTGATCGTCGCGCTCTTCCTCGTCTTCTTCGCGCTCGAATTCACCATCGAATTCGTCTTGAACGAACTCAACCTGCAGCACGTGCGCGCCCGCTGGGCAGAAAAACAAATTCCTGATTTTTTTCGAGGCAAGATCGGTTCAGACGAGTACGAGAAATCAGTTCAGTATACCCTCGCCAAAGGGCGGTTCGAACGCTGGGCGGAAATCTATGGGCGGTGCCTAGTGCTGGCCGTTTTGTTCAGCGGCCTTTTGAATTGGCTTGATCGATTCTCTGGAGAACTCGCCCAGCGATTTTCATTAGGCGTGTACGGTCACGGGATTCTTTTTTGCTTAGCTGTCGGTTTGGTATTTTCCACCGCTCAGTTACCGATCAATCTCTATTCTACCTTCGGTCTTGAAACCAAGTTCGGCTTCAATAAGACAACTATCGGGCTTTACATCACTGACAAGATCAAAGGGCTTATCCTCGGTCTCGTCATCGGCGTTCCCTTCCTTTTCGTGATTCTTTGGCTGATGGACGTGATGGGGCGATTTTGGTGGATTTGGGCGTTTGTTTTTATCAGCGGCTTTCAGCTCTTGATGATTGTAATTTTCCCGACGTTTATCGCGCCGTGGTTCAATAAATACGAGCCCCTCAAAGAGGGCGAGTTCCGCGAACGCATCTTAGCGCTCGCCGAGCGAATCGGATTCAAGACCAGCGGCATCTATTCGATGGACGGATCGAAACGCTCCGCCCACTCAAATGCTTATTTCACCGGAATCGGCAAGGCTAAACGGATTGTCCTATTCGATACGTTGATCGAGCAGATGACCATCGATCAAGGGCTAGCGGTGCTCGCCCATGAGATGGGCCATTACAAAATGAAGCATATTCGGCGCATGCTCGTGGTCCAGACGGTTTTCCTTTTTACCGGCCTTTACACTCTCAGCCTGCTGGTGGATTACCCGCCCTTGTTCGGCGCCTTTGGCTTAACTCCGTCGAATCACGCCGCGCTTGTCCTGTTCAGTCTACTTTCCGGTCCGGCGACCTTTTACCTTCGGCCCTTAATCAATCTCCTATCGCGTAAACACGAATACGAGGCCGACCGTTTCGCCGCGCTCACGTTGCGCCACGGCAAACCGATGGAAGAAGCGTTGGTCAATTTGACGATTAAAAATCTTTCCAATCTCACACCGCATCCCTGGTATTCGGCATACCACTACTCGCACCCCAGTCCGACGGAACGGATTGAGGCGATTCGACAGTGCGCAGCGTAGTGATCTCGGTTTTTTTGATTGTGGTTGGTGAGAAAAATGGTTGGAGCGAGTGGATTGAGCTCCACCCGTAAGAAAACCGGTGGTGGATGAAAACCAGTGGAAGTCGCTGGCATAATGAGAGAATCTACGCGCTCATCCTGGGTAACGATCTCCCAAAGGGGCCTATCTTAACCCAACAAATCCTGCAAAAACCGAGACCGTTTCTGTCCTTGATCTATGGCGAGAAGGGCTTGGCGACATCGTGGAATACGGTGATCGTCGGCGCTGACTCTGCTACTTATCCTTCATCAGAGCGCATCGGCCTAATCACCAAGCAAGGCGAGGATGAACATCTCTCGCCAAGAAGTAAAAATCCCCGTCGTCATTGCCGGCCTTGCCGAAAAAAACGTCAAGTGATTTAGTTATCGTGAGTTTGGAGGGGTATCTCGCCTCGGAGTTGGCGGATTTTCTCGGCTGCTATCCGTCGAATATGGCTGCAGAGGGGTTAGTCAGTTAATAGAGCCTAACACCGGTGCGCTATGGTGCTGGTGTCTAATGCTAGTGCGCTCTGGCATGGAATTGATATTGAGGGACAGGGGGCGGTTGTGAATCTCACGCAGTTGATGGCCTTCCAAGCGGTAGCGAATAGCGGAAGCATCACCAAGGCGGCCCAACTACTTCACGTCAGTCAGCCGTCGATTTCCAAACACGTCAAAAATCTAGAGCGGGATTGCGGCGCAAAACTGTTCGAGAGAAATGCCGGCGCAGCCGAGCTTACAGATGCGGGATCCTCTCTGTTGCGGCACGTCAACGCCATTCTGGTTCATCTTGATGAGGCAACAAAGGAACTCAAGTCTCCTAAAAATTGGACAAAATCAGACCCGCTCAAGGTTGCCGGGAGCTATGCCGCATCCGCGCTCCTTCTTCCGTCGTTGCTCGTCAATTTCAAAAGCAAGCACCGCGACACTTCCATCATACTGCGAAGCGGCACGACAAGAGAACTGAAGACGATGCTGCTAAACTCAACTGTCGAGCTCGCGCTGCTTAACGAACTTCCTGCTAATCCTAATTTTGCGAGCGAACCGTTTCGCAAAGAAAAGCTTGTTGTGTTTGCGGCACCTAGTGATCCGCTCGCGAGGAAGAAAAGGCTAACCTTATCAGACCTTCGTCAAGCCGCGCTCGTGACTACAGGGATGGCAAGCGCAGTAGACAAGATGGTCAACCATCTCGTTCATGAAGGATTAGGAGCTAAGATTGCTATACAATGTGGCAGTCCGGCTTCTGTCAAAATACTTGTCAAAAACAAAATAGGGCTGGGGATCTTGTTTGAAGATATGCTGATCCAGGAAATTAGAAACAAACTTTTCAAAGTCTTGGAAATTCCGGGGCTGGCATTAACCGTCCAGAGCTACATCGTCTACTATAAAGACCGACCCCTCTCGCCTCCTGCAAAGGACTTCCTGGCCTTGCTCCGTAAGCGAGTGCACCGAAGTCTATAAATTGTTGCTCTACCGAGGGATTCGCATAACCAAACGTAAATGGTTGCGATATTCCAAAAAGATATTTGACACTAGGTGACATTTGACATATCCGAACAACGTACCGAGGGGAGGCGCGAGCGTACGCTCGAGTGACGGCAACACATCTCGGTTCGAGAGCCAAAAATGTGGAAACGGACAGTGAGACTAGCGAAAAGGGCGAAATGCCGAGAGAGTAAACTCCGGGCTTGAATAATGCGGTGGCGATGGAATTGACCAATGAAGATTGAGGGCCGTTTCATATTTCCGGCCTCTTCACAGGAAGTCTGGGACTTGTTAACTGATCCGCAGTCATTGCAACATTGCACACCGGGCTGCAAGCAATTGACCGAAATCGCCGCCGATGAATTCGAGGCGACGATGGAAGTCGGTATCGGGCCGATCAAGGGCACCTTTCACGGCAAAATCTCGATGAAAGAAAAAACCCCGCCGCGCAGTTATCGGCTGATCATCGAGGGCTCCGGAGCGGCGGGCTTTGTCCGCGGTGAGGGCGCTCTAACTTTGCAGGACGAAGCCGGCGACCAGACCGCGGTGCATGTTTCCGGCGATGGCCAGGTGGGCGGTGTGATGGCCGGCGTCGGCCAGCGTCTTTTCGAAGGCGTGGCCAAACAATTGATGGGGCAGTTTTTTCAATGCATGCAGAGTCGGCTTGCGGCGCGCAGAGAAAATTCGTCGGTTTGATGAGTAGATACAACGTGACACGTTAAGAAGGTTTCATGGCGATCGAAAATGTTCGAATTCCGAGTGGAGCGAGCACGATCGGCGGTCTCTTGGCCTTGCCGCCAGGGCAAGGGCCGTTTCCCGGCGTCATCATGATTCCGACGATCAGAGCCCTGGATGAATTTGCCAGGGACGTCGTCGAAAGACTTGCAACGGAGAATTTTGTCGCGCTCGCAGTGAACTTCTTCGATCATCCGGGAGTCCCGGAAGATATCTTCAAACGGCCGGGCGCTCAGCCCGACGACCAGGTGCTTGGCGATCTCAATGCGGCGCTCACCATGCTGCGGCAACATCCGCTGGTGGGCGACCAAGCGGTATTTGCATGGGGCTATTGTCTGGGCGGCCGTTTCGCGATGCTATGGCCGACATTTCAAAATGAGCTGGCCGGAGCGGCCTCGTTCCACGGCTTTCCGACCAACGATACCAAAAATCCCAACACGCCGACCCAGCCGCTGGATCGAGTTCAGTTTTTACGCACACCCGTGATCGCCTTCTTCGGCGAAGCCGATCGCCTCGTGCCGTTGAAAGACGTCGACGCTTATCGCAGCGCGTTAACCACGCACAAGAAAGATTTCGAGGTGCACACTTACCCAGGAGCGGATCATGGCTGGACGAACGCGAAAGGCCCGGCCTATCGCCAAGAAGCGGCCGAGGATTGCTGGCGCCGCAGCCTCGAATTTTTGCGCCGCCGCGCCACCGAGCGGGCAGATCGCGCGGCGGCCCGCAGTTAGAACCAAGAGCAAGTATTCCAGATTTCAAGATGAAGCCGGCAAAATTTGACTATTACGATCCGAGGAGTCTCGAAGAGGCGTTGACGCTTCTCGAAACCCATCAAGGAGACGGCAAGGTTCTCGCCGGCGGTCAAAGCCTGATGCCGCTTTTGAACATGCGCTTGGCGCGACCCAAGATCGTCGTCGACATCAACCAGATCAAAGAGCTCAACTACCTTCGGGCGAGCGATGGCGGTATCGCCATCGGCGCGATTGCACGCCAGCGTGCTTTGCAAACAGAGAAGCTGATCGCCGAGCGGGTGCCGATTCTCCAGGAAGCCGCGTATTACATCGCCCATCCGCAGATTCGTAGCCGCGGCACCATCTGCGGCAGCATCGCCCACGCCGACCCGGCGGCGGAGCTACCGGCGCTGGCGCTGGCGCTCGACGCGGAAATGACACTAACCAGCGCGAAGGCAGCGCGAACCGTCGGCGCCGAGACTTTTTTTCAGAGTTTTTTTACCACCGCTCTCGAGGCCGGCGAGATACTTACCGAGGTGCGCTTCCCGGCGCCGCCCAAAGATGGCGCATGGTCCGTGCTCGAGATCAGCCGGCGTCACGGTGATTTCGCGATCGCCGGCATCGTCGCGGGATTGGCCCTGGAGCCAAACCGCCAAGTGATCGCGCGCGCCCGGTTGGTTTACTTCGGTGTGGGCGCGACGCCCATAAGAGTCAAAGCGGCGGAAGAGGCGCTAATCGGCCAGGCCGCTTTAGAGCCGGCCTTCGAAGCGGCAGCGCAAAGCGCCAGGCAGGGCATCGATCCCAGCAATGATATTCATGCCAGTGAAGAATACCGCCGTGCCGTCGCGGCGACTTTGACCAAGCGCGCGCTGCGCGCCGCCCTGCAGAAACTAGGGAAAAACTGATGGCAACCACTCGAACGGTCAAAGTGCGCGTGAACGGCGTGGCGTACGAACAGACAGTGGAAGCGCGCAAAACCTTGGTGGACTTTTTGCGCGAGGATGTCGGTCTCACGGGAACCAATGTGGGCTGCGAGCACGGCGTATGCGGTGCCTGCACGATTCTGATGAACGGCGAAGCCGTGCGCTCCTGCATCATGCTCGCGGCGCAGGCCGACGGCGCCGAGCTGATGACGGTGGAAGGTCTGGCAAAGCCCGGCGGGGAGCTCCATCCGATCCAAGAAGCCTTTCGCGAAAAGCACGGCCTGCAGTGCGGCTTTTGCACGCCCGGGTTTCTGATGACGACCTACGAGCTGCTGAATAAACACCCCGACGCAGACGAAGAAGAAATCAAGGAGTGGCTTTCGGGGAACCTCTGCCGGTGCACCGGCTACCAGGATATTTTGGAGTCGGTTAAATTAGCGGCATCGCGGCTGCGCAATCGCTAGCGAGGCCTTCCCCATGGTGACCGCCGAGCCCAAGCTTCCCAGTGAACTGCCGATCAGCCAACCGCGTCACGTCGGCAAAGACAGCCCGCGGATGGAGGACCCGCTTCTGCTCACGGGAAAGGTGGAGTACGGCAACGACATTCGTACTCCGGGCATGTTGCACGCCGCTATTCTACGTAGCCCGCACGCCCATGCTCGGATTAAGTCCATCGATACTTCGCGCGCCGAAAAGCTCGCCGGCGTGGCGGCCGTACTGACCGGCAAAGAAGTCAAAGATTGGTCGCGGCCCGTGTTCGGCGTCCCCGAAGGCTGGACCGGTTACGCGCTGGCGGTGGAAAAGACCCATTGGGTCGGCGAGCCGGTGGCCGTCATTGCGGCCAGCGACCGCTACATCGCCGAAGATGCGCTGGAGTTGATCGAAGTCGAATACGAACCGTTGGAGCCGGTGGTCGATGCGCTCAAAGCCGGATCGGCATCGGCACCGAACGTCCTCGAAGGCAAAGACAGCAACATCGCCTATGATCGGCGCTTCGTCTTCGGCGATGTCGACGGCGCCTTTGCGAGCGCGGATCTGATTGTGCGCGAACAATTCCGCTGGCACCGCAGCAGCGGCAATCCTATCGAAACTTGCGTCTGCATCGCCGACTGGAACCCGTTTAACGGCATGCTGACCTTGCGCGGCGGTCACCGCTCGCCACACCTGATTTTACCGGCGCTCGTGATCTCTTTGGGGATTTCCTCGCAGCAGGTGCGCATCATCCAGTCGCCGTTGGGCGGCAGCTTTGGCGTCAAGACTTTTGCCCGCTATGTGGTGCTGATCGCACTCATGGCTAAGAAGCTCGGCGGCCGCCAGGTCAAATGGACCGAAGACCGCATCGAGCATTTAATAGGCAACAGCAGCCACGCCTGGGACCGCCACTACGACTGCGAGCTGGCGCTCAAGAGTGACGGCACGATCGCAGGCATGAAAATGCAACTTGTCGATGATCTCGGCGCCTTTGCCGAGTGGCTCGCAATCGGCATGCTGCTAAAGCCGCTGCTCTGTCTCGGCAGTTGCTATCACATCGCCAACGTCGATTATTCCTGCAAGGGCGTCATCACCAACAAGACACCGCAAGGGCCGCTGCGGGCCTTCGGTTTGCCGCCGCACTTCTGGGTCATCGAGCAGCTTATCGAGATCGCAGCCAAGAAGCTGGGGCTGGAGTCCAACGAAGTTCGGCGGCGCAATTTCATCAAGAAAGATCAATTTCCCTATGTCTCGCCGTCCGGCAACGTTTATGACAGCGGCGACTACGAAGCGAGTTTGAGCTTGCTGCTATCGAAGGCGGGTTACGATGAACTGCGGCGCGAACAGGAAGCGGCGCGCGCCCAAGGACGGTTGGTCGGCATCGGCGTCGTCAGCAGCATCGAGCCCGGTCTCACCGGGCCGCCGATGCTGGCGCTGGCTTCGCCGCGCATTTTCAGCCGGACATCGTCGCCGGAAGGAATTCTGCTGCGCATCGATGCCTTCGGAAAAATCATCGCCGAGCTGGGCTTTCCGCCGGGCGGGCAGAGCCAACACAGTTTCGTGCGGCAGATTCTCGCCGACTATCTCGGTGTCGCGTTGGAAGATGTTCAAGTGATCACCGTCGACAGTTTGAGCATGCAGCCGAGCACCGGCCCGATCTCCAGCTCCATGGCGATTGCGCTGAGCGGCGCCGTGCTTGGGGCGGCGGCGCGCCTGACGGATAAATTGAAGCGCGCCGCGGCCGTGATGCTGGAAGCCAGCGCGGATGACGTCGAGCTGTTCGACGGGCAGTTTCACGTGCGGGGCGTGCCGGGAAAATCCCTCGCCGTGGCGCAGGTGGCGCAGTTCATGATGGCGCGTCCTGACTTGCTGCCGGAGGGCGTCGACGGCAACCCGCAGGCGACCTACGTGTGGAACCCACCGGATCGGACGATTCCTGACGAAAAAGGTTTTGGCCGCTATAGCGTCACCGCGGCCGGAGCGCAGCATCTTTGCATGGTTGAAGTGGACCGCGAGACCGGGCAGGTGAAAATTCTCAAATACGTCATGGTCGACGACTGCGGCGTGCGGCTCAATCCGAGCGTCGTGCGCGGCATGCTGATGGGTGGAATGGCGCATGGCGTGGGCACCGCCTTGCTCGAAGAATATGTGTATGACGACAAGGGGCAGATGCTCACGTCGTCCTATATGGACTATTTGATGCCAACTATTATGGAAGTGCCGGCGGCGGAAGAGCATGAGATGTGCACGCCGTCGCCGATCGCACCCCTTGGGGTTAAGGGAGTCGGCGAAGGCGCGCTGCACACCACTCCGGCGGCGGTGCTGTGCGCGCTGAACGATGCGCTGGAGCCTCTCGGCGTACGCATTACCGAAGCGCCCATGACTCCGCTTCGGATATGGCAGGCATTGCAGACAAGGGCGAGCCATCAAACGACAGAATGAATAAAGGTTGATCGACTTGAGTAAGAAAGTGCCACGAGATCTGAGTGAGCTGCCTCTGTCCCAACCGCGCTACCTGGGCAAGGACACGGCGCGCATTGAAGATGCGACATTGCTTACGGGCAGAGCGGAGTTCGGCGACAATATTGCCTTTCCAGGGATGCTATTCGCGGCGATCTTGCGCAGTCCTCATGCCCACGCGCGCATCAAGCGCATCGACACATCCAAGGCCGAGAAACTTGCGGGCGTGGTCGCGGTGGTTACCGGTGAAGACGCCAAGGCTTGGTCTGAGCCCGTGCACGGCTTTCCGATCGGTTGGGCGGGCCATTGCCTCGCGCATGATAAAGTCAGGTTCGTCGGCGATCCCGTCGCTGCCGTCGCGGCGACGAGCCGTTACATCGCCGAGGACGCTCTCGAGTTGATCGAGGTCGACTATGAAATTCTTGCGCCGGTTATAGATGCGCAGAAAGCGCTCGATCCGGACAGCCCGATCATTTGGCAACACCAGGGTACCAACCTGATTTACCATCGGCTCTTTACCTTTGGCGCGATCGATGAGGCTTTTGCCAAAGCGGATGTCGTCGTCAAAGACGATTTTCGTTGGCTCAGGGCCAGCGGCAATCCGATCGAGACCTGCAACTGCATCGTGCAGTGGCGCCCCGATCATTCCCTCAATGCCTGGGGCGGTTTCCAAGGCACCGGTTTTTACGTTGCGTCGGTGGCGCGCGGCCTGCGGGTGCCGGCGCACAAAATTCGCATTACGCCGCTGCCCCACGGCGGCTCCTTCGGCACAAAGATTTTTCCCCACGCGATCCTCCGCATGGCGTTGCTGTCGCGCAAGGCCGGCGGGCGGCATGTCAAATGGATCGAAGACCGGATCGAGCACTTGCTGAGCAGCTACACGCACGGGCCGGACCGCATCTACTCGGCGGAAATGGCGCTGACGCGCGACGGCGAGATTACCGGCTTTCGCGTCAAAGTACTCGACGACCTCGGCGCCCATGCGGTCTCGGTGGCGATCGGCAAAGCGCTAAAACCTTTGTCGGCATTCACCGGGCCTTACCGCATGCGCAACGCGCAGTATGATCTCACGGTAGTGGCGACCAACAAGTGTCCGCAGGGCTCCTACCGCGGCTGGGGTGTGCCAGCTCATAATCTGGCGATGGAACACTGCGTCGATCTGGCGGCGCGCAAACTGGGACTCGATCCGGTCGAGATTCGCCGGCGTAATTTGCTTCGTCCCGAACAATTTCCCTACGAGGCGCCCAATGGCGCGCGCTACGACAGCGGCGACTACGAGCGCACTCTGGACATGGCGCTGGAGAAGGCCGGCTATCGGGCGCTGCGCGAAGAACAAATCCGCGCGCGCGCCGCGGGCCGTCTGGTGGGTATCGGCGTATACACCGGTGTCGAGCTCAGCGCCGTGGCGATGAGTATGTTTACCTTGCTCGGTCCCGACTCGCCGTTCGGCACCTCGATGCCGGAAAGCGCGCGGGTGCGCATCGACGCCACCGGGAAAATCATCGGCGAAGTGACTTTTCCCTGGGAAGGGCAGGGACAGCACACGTTTGCCACCAATTTTTTGGCCGATTACTTCGGCGTCAAACGGGAAGACGTGGAAGTGATCGCGGTGGACAGTCTCTCCGCGGGTCCGGGCACGGGGCCCATCGGCAGCCGCCAAGCCGTCATGCTGTCGGGCGCGCTTTTGGGCGCCGCCGAGCGGATCGCCGAGAAACTCCGCAAGATGGCCGGGGTAATTCTGGAAGCCAACGTTGACGACATCGAACTTTTCAACGGCCAACTAAGAGTGAAAGGCTCGCCGGAAAAAACTCTACCGCTGCAGCGGGTCGTCACGGTCATGCTGACGCGCTCGGATCTCTTGCCCGCGGGCGTCGACGGTAATCCTGAAGCGAGCTACACCTACAATCCGCCGGAGCGCAAATTGCCGGATGCCGAGGGGCGCGGCAGCTTCGATCTCACGGCCGCCAACAACGCCCATATCGTCATGGTGGAAGTGGACCGCGACACCGGCCAGGTGCAAGTGCTGAAATACGTCATCGCCGATGACTGCGGCGTCAGACTGAATCCAGCGGTGGTGGAAGGCATGATCCAGGGCGCGGTGGCGCAAGGTGTAGGACAGACCGTTCTCGAAGAGCATGTTTACGACGAAAACGGCCAGTACCTCACGTCGACGTTTATGGATTACTTGCTGCCGACAATCTGGGAAGTGCCGATGACCGAGAGGACGTATACCGAGACGCCGTCGCCGCTCTCGCCGATGGGCGTCAAAGGCGCGGGAGAGAGCGCGGTCCTGGCAACCCCGGCGGTGCTGCTGAGCGCCATCAATGACGCATTGTTGCCGCTCGACGTTCAGTGCACGACGATTCCGGCAAGCCCCCTGCGCCTGTGGCAATTGATTCAGAGCGCGGCACGATGACCGCAACATGAACCATTGGACAATCATCTCGAGGAGGTAGCAGCATGCAGGTTTTCACTTTCGATTTTGTGCCCTACGGCAAGGATTTGACGGGGCGCCTCAAGTATCCGGTCGGCAGAGAAAACTATGAGTCCGAAGTTGCCGCGAAAACTTATGAAAACCATGTCGAACAGTTCCAGCTGATGGAAGAGGCGGGATTCGACGGTGTCTGTTTAAACGAACATCACGGCAGCCCTTATAGTCTCGACAACTCGCCCAATGTTTTTTTGGCTTACGTCGCGGCCAAAACGAAACGACTGAAGCTTGCCATGGCGGGCAATCTGTTGCCGCTGCACGGCCATCCGCTACGCGTCGCCGAGGAGCTCGCAATGCTGGATAACCTGACCCGTGGCCGCATCATCGCCGGCTTCGTGCGCGGCATCCCGCGGGAATATCTCGCGCTCAACATTCCCTTACGGGAAGGCCGGCCGCGGTTCGAGGAAGCCCTCGATGTTATTCTCAAGGCCTGGACTAGTGAATTGCTTAACCATGACGGCCAGTTTTATCATTATAAAGACGTGGACATGTGGCCGCGGCCATACCAAAGTCCTCATCCACCGGTTTGGGTCGGCGCCATCGGTCCCGAGCCGACGCGCAACGTCGCCAAGCGGCCGGGAGTGACCCTGTGCTCGACTTTCCAGCCCACTGCGGCCATCAAGAAACAGCTCCAGTTGTTCCGCGATGCTTGCGCCGAGTTCGGCCGGCCGTGCAGCGCCAACGATATTTTGATCGCGCGCCATGTGTTTGTTGCGGAAAGCCAGAAAGAGGCGGAGAAGCTTTGCAAGACCCATTTTGAATATTACTTCCAACATCTCCTCGGGAAAGTTAACAACGCCGCGATTCAAAGAATCCTCGACATGAATCCTGAGCTGACCTTCGATTCGGTCAAGACGCCGTATCCTTACGATGTCACGCCGATGGAAAAAATGCGCGACGACGGTTTTGTGTTAGTTGGAACGCCCGACCGGGTGTATCAGGATCTCATGGCGCAGTACCAAGAGTACGGCGGCTTTGGCACGTTCATGGCGATCGTGCGCATGGGCGCGATGCCCCAGGAGCTGGTGCTGAACAATGTCCGTCTGTTCGGCAAAGAAGTGATTCCGCGGCTGCATGCGCTGGAGGCGAAGGCGGCGTAGGCGAGTACGCGTTCCTTGCACTCGGATAATTGGTTATGCATGCCGAAGGGCAAATAATCGAGGAGGGATGAAACATGACTATTCAAGAGAAATTCGTTCAAGCGGGCGAATATCGCACTCACTATTGGGAAGGTGGCGAAGGCGAGAACGTTCTCATGCTGCATTCCGCCGATCCAGGCGCCGGGGGATGGCTGGAATTTCGCGAGAATATGGAAGCGCTGGGCCGGCAGTTTAGAGTGCTCGCGCCGGATATCATTGGCTTCGGCAAGACCGATTCGCCGACGCGCGATCTGAGACATCCCGCCTATGTCGAACATATGGTGCAATTTCTCGACGCGCTGGGAGTGAAAAAGACCCACTTGGTCGGCAACTGCCGAGGCGGATTGATCAGCATTTCAATCGCGGCTGAGCACCCGGACAGAGTCGGGCGAGTGATTCTGATCGGCAACGCGGGTGGCGGGATACCTCCCGAGCTGGAGCAGAAAGCGCTGGCACCCTACGCGAATTACACGGCGACGCGGGAAAATCTCAAGGCCCACCTCGAGAGGGCGTACTTCAACGCGGATCGCTGGGCGCCGCCGCAAATCTTCGATCAATACCTCGAAGCGAGCGCGCGTCAATACGGCGCCTATGCCAAGTTGGGCTGCTACCCGATGGACGTGCCAAACCTGAGACCGCTCTTGGCCAAGATGACGGTGCCGGTGCTGTTTGTCACGGGTAAAGAGAATAAAGTTTTGCCGATCGAGCAGGCGCTGATTGCCTTTAACATGACGCCGGGCGCCAAACTTTATGCGATGTCCAGTTGCGGACTTCACGCCCAGACCGAACATCCTGAAGAGTTTAACCGGATCGCCGTCGAGTTCCTGAAGGGAGAGTTGAATTAGAAGGGCAATAGGCAATGGGCCGATGTGTTGAGCAAGAGTTCAATTCGTTCAAACAGTTCAAATCGTTCAAGTCCCCTCCTTCATCCTCCCCCGCGACGCGGGGGAGGAAAGAGGTGGGGGCGCATGTCTCACCATGAAACCGGCGCCATTCAATTTACTCCGGCCTAAAAGCGTCGACGAAGCATTGGCTCTTCTTCAATCTCATGGCGATGAGGCCAAGGTTCTCGCCGGCGGCCAGAGTCTCGTACCGCTGATGAATTTCCGTCTGGCGCAGCCGCATAACCTGATCGATCTCAACGGAGTCAAAGGCCTGGACCAAATCAAGTTCGACGATCAAACGCTATCGCTAGGCGCCATGGTACGGCAGCGGGATGTCGAGCGCTCGCAAGCGATCGCCGAGCATTTACCGATTCTCCGCGAAGCGATCGAGCAAGTCGCCCACCCGGCAATCCGCAACCGCGGCACCGTCGGCGGCAGTCTGGTTCATGCCGATCCTTCGGCGGAGCTGCCGCTGCTCGCCGTCGCCCTGGACGCAACTTTCCATCTGCGCAGCGCGCGGGCGAGCCGTTCCGTTGCGGCGAAGGATTTCTATCAGGGCTATCTGTTGACTGACATCGCGCTCGACGAATTATTGGTTGCGATCGATTTTCACCTGCCGCCTGCGGATTCCGGTTGGTGCTGCACCGAGATCGCGCGCCGGCATGGCGATTTTGCCATCGTTGCCGTGGCAGTGCTGCTCGACTGCGGGCGCGATCGAAGCATCGACTTTGCCCGCGTCGCGCTTGGCGGAGTCGGTCCGGCGCCGCTGCGCATGATCGCGGCGGAACAGGCGCTCCTGGGTGAGCGACCTGGCGCAGAACTTTTTCGCGGGGCGGGCGATGTTGCGGCGCAAGCGGTGGATCCGCCGGCCGACATCCACGCGTCTTCGCGTTACCGGCGCCATCTCACCGGTGTGTTGGTGCGCCGCGCCTTGACAACTGCGGCAAGTCGCGTCAAAGGGCGCGCGTCGTGACCGAAATGATCTCGATCACTCTCAAAGTAAACGGATCAGAACAGGCGGCGGTGGTTGAGCCGCGCCGCTCGCTGGTTGATTTTCTGCGCCACGATCTCGGTTTGGTCGGAACCCACGTCGGCTGCGAGCATGGCGTGTGCGGCGCTTGCACGGTCATGCTCGACGGCCGGACGGTGCGCTCTTGTTTGCTCTTTGCCGCCCAAGCCGACGGCTGCGAAGTCACCACCATCGAAGGCGTCGGCACGGACGAAGCGCTCCATCCTTTGCAGCTGGCATTTCAGCAACACCATGCGCTGCAATGCGGCTTTTGCACGCCGGGGATGATTTTGGCGGCCCTCGAACTGCTGCGCGATAACGCCGATCCGAGTGACGAAGAAATACGCGTCGGCCTCAGCGGCAATCTCTGCATGTGCACGGGCTACGTCAATATCGTGCGCGCGGTGCGCGCGGCTGCGAGCACCGGGACGGCGAAATGAGCGCGCAACAGAAATGGGTCGGGCAAGCGCTCGAGCGCACGGAGGACCGCAGGCTGATCACCCGAGGCGGTCAATTCATTGACGACCTGACATTGCGCGGCGTCGCCCACGCGGCTTACGTGCGCAGCCCGCATGCGCGCGCCAAGATTCGCGGCATCGATGTGCGCCGCGCCCTCGAGCATCCCGGCGTCTACGCGCTGATCACCGGTGACGAGGTCGCGCAACTCACCCGCCCGCAGCGCGGCCGGGTACCGCTCGCCAACTCGCCGAAAGTTTACGCCTTGGCCTATCAACAAGTGCGTTACGTCGGTGAGCCGGTGGTCGGCATTGCAGCCGTGGACCGGGCGACCGCAGAAGACGCGGCCGATCTCATCGAGGTCGAATACGATCCATTGCCGCCCGTAATAGACCCGGAAGAAGCGCTCAAGCCCGATGCGCCGCTGGTCTTCGAAGAGGTCGGCTCGAATATTCTCTGGCACGATACGTTTCCCTACGGCGACGTGGAAGGCGCTTTTAAAGAAGCCGATACGGTCGTCAACGAGCGCGTGACGATCCACCGCTATTGCTCAACGCCGCTCGAAACTTTTGGCGTGATGGCGCAGTACGAAGCGGCGACGCAGTCCTACACGATCTGGGGACACACACAGCAGCCGGCTCAGGATCTGCACGTGCTTGCCGCGGCTCTTGGTATCTCCCCGGGCAAAATCCGTATGATCGTGCCGCCGATGGGCGGCTCCTTCGGCAATAAGGTGCGGCCGCTTTTTATCATCGCCGCAGCGCTACTGGCGCGAAAAGCGGGCCGGCCGGTGAAATGGATCGAGGACCGGCGCGAGAACTTGCTGGCGCTGGGCCATGCGGCGGACGGCATCATGGACATGAGCGCCGCGGTAAAAGCCGACGGAACGGTGTTGGCGATCAAATTTCGCAACATTGAAAACGAAGGCGCCGGCATCGACTTCGCCGCGCGCCACAATTTGCTCATGTTGAGCAACATCGCCAACTGCTACCGCTTTCGTGCGATTTCCTACGAAGGCTATTCGGTCGTGACCAACCGCTGCCCCGTGGTCGCCAACCGCGGCATTGGCAAACCGTTCATGTGCTTGGCCGTGGAAAGGATGATCGACACAATAGCCCGGGCGCTTGACATCGATCGCGCGGAAATCCGCTTTCGCAACTTCATCCAACCTGATCAGTTTCCGTACGACACACCCTCGGGCCAGACTTATGACAGCGGCGATTATCCGGAGATGCTGCGCAGGGCGCTCGGCGCCATCGACTACGAAAAGCTCAGGAGCGAGCAGGCCGAGGGCAGGGAGCGCGGCCGCCTGCTCGGCATCGGCATCGCCACAGCGGTCGAGCCCGGCGGTTCCAACCTGAGTTACGGCATGCTCGTCAGCGGTCCGTCACAGCTGCTTAGTGGACAGGGCGAGGCGGCGCGGGTCCGATTGGAAGCCGACGGCAGCGCCACGGTTTTTACCGGCGGCCTCGACTCGGGCCAAGGCCACGCCACCGCGCTGGCGCAGATCGTCGCCGACGAGCTCGCCCTCGACGTGAAGCAAATCAGAGTGGCCACGACCTTTGACTCGACGAGCCATCCTTACGTCATGACCTCGGGCGTTTACTCCAACAAGTTTCACGGTCATGACACGGTGGCGGCGATCGGCGCCGCCCGCAAAGTTCGGGACAAACTTTTGAAGCGCGCCGCGGCGCAACTCGAAGCCGATGTCGACGACCTTGAGCTGCGCGACGGGCATATCGCCGTGCGCGGCGCGCCGGATAGAGGCGTGAGCGTCGCCCAGGTTGCCAGCCGGGCTTACTGGAGCCTTGCCGATGAGCAGCCCGACGGCGAGCCGGGCCTCGAGGCGCTTTACTATTACAGCAATCCGCTGGCGAAGCATCCGGATGAGAAAAAGCGCGTGCGCGTCCAACTAGGCTTCGCCAGCGCGGCGCACGTGGCGGTGGTGGACATCGACCCGGAAACTTTCGAAATAAAAGTTTTGCGCTACGTGGTCATTCACGACTGCGGCCGGCAGATCAATCCCGCTATCGTCGAAGGACAAGTCCATGGCGCTGCCGCCCACGGCATCGCCGCGGCGCTTCTGGAGGAGTTTATCTACGATGAAAACGGCCAGCTCCTCACCACCAGTTTCATGGATTACTTAAAGCCCACAGCCGCCGACTTACCGAATATCGAAGGAGATCGGCTGGAAACTCCTTCGCCGCTGACGTTGCTCGGGACCAAGGGGGTCGGCGAAGGCGGCGCCGTGGTGGCGCCGGCGGCGATCGCCAGCGCGGTCGAAGATGCGCTGGCGCCGTTGGGAATTCACATCGCGGCGCTGCCGATCGTGCCGAGCCGGTTGTGGGAGGTTGCCGCCGCCGGGTTAAAGCGCTACGAGAACGCTCGGAAATGAAAAATCTAGCCAAAAGTATTTGAGATTTTGGGATGAAGAAGGAATCGGAAAACTGTATCTCGCGCAAAGCCGCAAAGGCGCCAAGGTTCGGAGAAACAAGTATGGGTCTTTCTTTGCGTGCTTGGCGTCTTGGCGCGAAAACATTTTTTGTCAATTCAGTTGGGAGCATAAAATGTTAGACTTCGGAGTGTGAGAATCTAATATCATGAAAATTAGCGGCTGGGATTTATCGAGCATTTACTTCCGCATTATGAATGTTGCATCGATCTAAGGAGGCAAGTCCATGGCTTTACCTGAAAGCGCGATTGCGTCGAGTGCCGGCGCTCCTTTCGGCTCGGACCTTCATGGCTTCATCGAGCAATACGAGCGCGCGTATCCGGATGAAGTGCTGCACATCGACGAGCCGCTCAACGCCGAGTGGGAAATTTCTGCGCTGGCGATGAAGCTGGAAAAGGCGCACCGTTTTCCGCTGCTGGTTTTTCACAATGTCATCGTCGATGGCAAACGCGCGACGATGCCGCTGACCACTTTTCTGATGGCCAGCCGTCTACGCCTGGCGCGGGCCATGGGCACGGAGGTGCAGAAAGCCGGGTTCGCCTGCTATGAACGGGTCCAAACACGGCAACGACCGATCGTCGTCTCGCGTGATCAGGCGCCGGTGAAACAGGTCGTGGAAAAGGGATCCGACATCGACGTGCGCCGTTTTCCGGCGCTGCGCCATCACCGCATGGATCCCGGACGCTACATCACCGAAGGCCACTTTCTAACCTTCAACCGCAATACCGGGGTGGACAATTCCGCCATGCATCGCGGTTGGTTGGCCGACCGCGACGAGGTCCGTGTCTGGCTCGCGCCCAATTCGCATAACGCGCACAACCTGCGCTACTGCGAGGAGGCCGGAGAGGACACGCCGGCGGCGTACTGGATCGGTCATCATCCGCTGGCGCTGTTGGGCGCGGCCAACCATGTGGGACCGGAAGAGAGCCACTACGAGACCGCCGGGGGCACCTTGGGCGCGCCGCTGCGTTTGGTTCCTTCGGAAACTCTCGGGGATAAATTTTTGGTGCCGGCGAATGCGGAAGTCGTGATCGAAGGATATATGCCCAAAGGCCAACGCAAGCCCGAGGGGCCGTTCGGTGAATACACGCGCCACGTCGGGCCGCAGCGCTGGTGTCCGCTGCTCAAGGTGACCGCGGTGACTTACCGCAAGGATGCCTATTGGGACGACGTGATGGTCGGCCACACTCATTGGATCATCAGTCTGACAAAAGAGGGCGAAGTTTTTCGCGCGGTGCAACGATCCGTGCCCGGGGTCAAAGCCGTGCATATGCCGATGTCGGGCTGCGGCGTGGTGCACGTCTATATTCAAATACGCAAAACCGTCGAGGGACAGGGCAAGACTGCGGCGGTGTCGGCGTTAACTTCTTACATCGGGCTCAAGCATGCCTTCGTGTTCGATGAAGACGTCGACATATTCGATGAACGGGAAGTGCTCTTGGCGCTGGCGACTCGTTTCCAGGCGGACCGCGGCTTAGTGCCGCTCCCGGGCATGACCGGCTCGCCGCTCGATCCCAGCTCTCCCGACGGCAGGCTGGTGTGCAAAGCCGGCTTCGACTGCACCAAGCCGATAGGCAAGCCCTTCGCCGAGCGGCTGTCCATTTCAAATCAAGTGCTGGAGCGCATTGAAAATCATCGGCGAGAAGCGCTGGAGCGAGATTCCCGTGGAACCGTGGGGGTAAGGGAGAATGGAGTAATGGTCAAAACAAGTTTAACCCAACACTCCACTACTCCAATACTCCAAAAAGAATTACGGAGGTGAATTATGCAGGGCACGATGAAAGCGGCGCGGATTTACGGGTTTGAGAAAACCAGCAAATCTACCGATCTGCTGCGAGTCGACGAGGTGCCGATTCCCGATATCGAATCAGGCGAGGTGCTGATTCGGGTGTTGCGCGCCGGGCTCAATCACGGCGATCTGCACATGCGCGAGGATGCGGTGCAGTACACTTCCGAAGTGCCGACCATACCGTATTTGCCGATGGTCATCGGCCACGACGGCTTGGGCGAGGTCGTCGAAGTCGGTCCCGATGTGAGTAACGTGCGGGTCGGCGACCGCGTCGTCGTCATGTGTTCGATCACCTGCGGCTATTGCAAGTTTTGCCGCTCCGACCGCCAGCATCTTTGTCTGGCGCATCGAGTGATGGGATTTATCGCCAAGTGGGGCGAGGCGGGATCGAAGCGCATCCTGCGCTACAAGGAAGGGCTATGGGCCGAATATTGCCGCGTGCCGGCGACCAACGTCGTTAGGCTCCGTCCCGACGATGATATCAATGAAATGTGCAAAGTCTCGCAGATGACCGTCGGCTATCGCGCGCTCAAGCGCGCGCGCTTGCATAGCGGTGAAACCGTCATCGTCAACGGCGCCACCGGCATCACCGGCATCGGCACGGTGCTCTCCGCCTTGGCGATGGGCGCGGCGCGCGTCATCGCCATCGCCCGCAACCCGGCCCGGCTCGAAAAGCTTCACGCCATCGATCCCAAGCGCGTCGCGACGGTCGCTCTCGGCAAAGGTGAATCGATCACCCAAAAAGTAAAGGCGCTAACCGACGGGCAAGGTGCCAGCGTGGTCGCTGATCTATCGCCCGGCGGCGTACAGACCCTGGTTGAATGCATTCGCAATCTGGAAGGCGGCGGCCGCGTGGCGCTGATCGGCGCCAACCCCGAGCCGCTCAATCTTCCGGTGCGCTATCTGATGATTCGCTCCATCGAAATTTGTAGCATCACCGGGCGCCACTACATCGACTTTCCCGAGCTGCTCGAGCTGGCCCGCCGCGGCGTCATTGATACGCGTCACGTCACGACGCGCTTTTTTCCATTGGAATCGGTGAACGACGCCATCGATTATATCGCCAAGCGTGGCGACGATGAGCCGTTGTGGCCGATGTATGCGCCTGATGCGTAAAGTGCAGGCAGTAACGCAAGTATTTTGTTCAACGAATGTAGGGGCGGGTTTCAACCCCGCCCCTACCGTGGTGATTATCCTTGCCTGGATGTTGTTGCTCGCGCTTGCCGGACTGGCCAATGCCGCAGCCGCATGGCAGGAAGAATGGGAGCGAGTGCTTCAAGCCGCGAAGAAAGAAGGCAAGGTCGCGATTATTGGTCCAATCGGAGCGGATCGCCGCGATGCGCTAACGATCGCCTTTGAGAAAAAATACGGTATCGGCGTCGAGTATCACGCCGATTCCGGCGCCGGAATTTTACCGCGGCTCAGCGCCGAGCGTAAGGCGGATCGCTACCTGTGGGACGTCGTTGTCACTGGGACCACGACGGGACTCGAGAACCTGATTCCGGCTCGGGTTCTAGATCCACTGGAGGCGAATCTTATTCTGCCGGAGGTAAAAGATCTCAAGTTGTGGCGCAACGGCGCTTTGGAATTCCTCGATCCGGGACGGCAATTGTTGGTCATGACGCCTTTTCAACGCGGCACGCTGTTTGTCAATCCGACTCTGGCTAACCCGAAAGAATTCAAATCTTATAAAGATTTATTGGATCCCAAGTGGAAGGGAAAAATCATCGCGGACGACCCGCGCAAGTCCGGGCCGGGCCAGGCGATTTCACTTTCTTTTTTCTCCACCCGGAGCTCGGAGTGAAATTTATTCGGGCGCTTGCCGGTCAAGGACTTACCTTGCTCAGGGATTATGCTCAGGAGGTCAACATGCTCGGCCAGGGGCGCTATTCGGTCGGACTGGGGTTCTCCGATAGCCTGGCTGAGCAGCGCGCAAAACAGGGAGTGCCGGTCGAGATCGTCGATATTCGGCAGCTAAAGGAAGGCTCGGACATCAGTCCCGCGTCCGACGGTCTATCGATCTTCAATCGCGCGCCGCACCCGAATGCCGCGAAGATTTATGTTAACTGGCTGCTCTCCAAAGAAGGGCAAACAATTAATGCGCGCGCCACGGGCTATATCAGTAATCGTCTCGATGTGCCCACGGATCATGCCGCGCCCTGGCGCGTGCCGCAACCGGGATCGATCAAGACCTATACGCAGGAAGCGATCGACAAGAAGGACGATCTATTTCCGATATTGACCGAGGTTTTCGGCCGCTGATAGCCGCAGAGATTAATTTGCGACGAAGTCCTTGGAGCACGACAGGTAAGGAGTGGTGAAACAATGAAAATCGTGGCGTTATCGCGTTCTGGAGTTTTCTTTGTCGTAGCTATATTGGCCGCGAGTGCTCAATTATGCTTCGGCCAGGAGTGGGAGAAAATCTTGGCGGCGGCAAAAAAGGAAGGCAAGGTCGCCGTCATCGGGCCCGTTGGGGCCGACCGCCGCGATGTTTTGGTAGAGCCGTTCCAGAAGAAATACGGCATCACGGTTGAGTATTTCGCCGATCGAGGATCCGGTATCGGTCCGCGACTTTCGACCGAGCGGGGCGCCGGGCAGTATCTCTGGGATGCCGCGATCACCGGCACCACCACCGGTATGCTCGTGCTCCTGCCCGCAGGGATGTTGGATCCGATGGAACCGGCGCTGGTTTTGTCCGACGTCAAGGACCCCAAGCAATGGCGCGGCGGGGCTCTGGAATTCGTCGATCCGGGAAAGCGATTCCTGGTGATGACGCCGTCTCAACGAGGAACGCTTTTTGTCAATCCGAAAGTCGTCAAGCCGCAGGAGATCAAATCCTACAAGGATCTGCTAAACCCAAAATGGCGAAAAAAGATCGTCATGGACGATCCCACCAGAGCCGGACCGGGTCAGGCCACATTTACGTTTTTCTACCTGCATCCGGAGCTCGGGCCGAATTTCATTCGTGCCCTGGCCAAACAAGAACCCGCGATCCTGCGAGACTATACCCAGGAGATCGACGGCATCGCCCGGGAAAAATATTCGATATTGATCGGCGTTTCCGACATCGTCGCTGAGGAGCGGATGAAGGACGGTTTGCCCATCGCTATTTTAGATCCACGACAGATCAAGGAAGGCTCCGACGTCAGCCCGGGCTCGGGCGGCTTGGGTTTTTTCAATCGAGCGCCGCACCAAAACGCCGCCAAGGTTTATATCAACTGGCTGTTGTCGAAAGAGGGGCAGGAGGGGTTCGCCAAGGTCAATGGATACATCAGCGCGCGCTTGGACGTGCCGACCGATCACTCGCCGTGGAGAGTGCCGATACCGGGATCGATCAAGACCTACACGCAACAAGCGATCGATATCAAAGACGACCTCACTGCGTTATTCAAAGAAGCTTTCGGTCGTTGACGAAAATTATAGTCGATGTTTCTTGCGGCAAAAAATTTACTCATCGCGATGGCGGTTGCTTCGCTCGCGCCGGCGGCAGCGATGGCCCAATCTTCACAGTCCTGGGAGCAGATTGTGACCGCAGCCAAGAAGGAAGGCATGGTTTCGGTCATCGGACCGCAAGGAAGCGAGACGCGCGATGCTCTCACTCTAGCCTTTCAGAAAAAATATCCTGATATCCGGGTCGACCTGCAGAGCATGGCCGGTAACCAAATCGGCCCTAAACTGCTCAATGAGCTTGCCGCCGGCCGCAACAGCACCGACGTGCTGATTACCGGTCCGACCACGGCGCTGGAAACTCTTCTCCCGGCAAAAGCGCTGGTCGCAGTGAAACCATGGCTGTCCGGCCCGAATACCCAGGATCCAAGCAAGTGGCGCGGCGGCAAGCTGACGTTTTCCGATGAAGCGCAGAGTTACAATCTGATTTTCAGCGCCTACGTCAAGGCGCCGTTCATCTACAATTCCAATCTGGTTTCGGGAACTGACTTCAAGTCTTGGAAAGATCTTCTCGAGCCAAAATGGCAGGGAAAGATCGCGCTCAAGGATCCGCTCGGCGCCGGCGGCGGTTTGGGAAACTCGACCTTGTGGTACTCCCATGAAGGACTTGGCAAAGATTTCATGCGAAAAATGTTCGCGCTGAAAGATTTGGTGATGCCGCGAGACGACCGGCAGATGCTGGATTTTGCCGCGCGCGGCAAGTATCCGATTGCGATCGGACCGAGCGACGTGCTGACCAACGAGTTCATCGCCCGCGGCCTGCCGCTAAAGCATCTCAAGCCTGAGACGCTCAAAGAAGGAACTTATATTACCGCGGGCAATGGCAGCCTGGCGATTCCGCGCAGCGCGCCGCATCCGAACGCGTTGCGCGTGTACGTCGACTTCCTGTTGTCTTCGGAAGGCCAGCTCGAGTGGAGCAAGGCCGCCCGTTTCGCCAGTCTGCGCCGCGATGTTCCAAAAGACCATGTGCAGGACATTCTCGTGCCTAAAGAAGGCATGCCGTACCCGGACATCTCGACGGAGAAGTATGTTCGCTTGCGAGAAGAGATCGCGGAATTTATCAAGACGATCATGCCGCGCTAGCGTAGTCCCGGAAATTGATTTTAATATTCGAAGCCATGGCATCAGCTGAAATGGAAATCAAATCCCCCTCGGTCCCCCTTTTTCAAAGGGGGAAGTTTAACTGCGTGTCCGTTCACTTACTGAACTTCGCCGAGCCAGTTCCCCTCTTTGAAAAAGCATGCCCTGAGCGCAGTCGAAGGGAGGGGCCAGGGGAGATTTTCTCATAGGGAGAGTTTCATGGGGTTTTCTGGCCTGCGAGAATTTATTGAGCTGCTCGACAGAGAAGGCGAGCTTGCCCGCGTCCGCGTGCCCGTCGACTTGGATCAAGAGCTGGGCGCGGTCTGCGTCACGAGCTTGAGAGGCCGCGGTCCGGCGCTCCTGTTTGAGCGCCCCGGCGGCAAGGACATGCCGATTTTCATAAACGCCCTGGCCTCGCGCAAGCGTTACGCCTTGGCGATGCAGTGCGAGCAACAGGAAGTTCACCGCGAGTGGAATCGGCGGGTCAGCCAGCCGTTGCCGCCGGTTCCCGTCGACAGCGGCCCTTGTCACGAGGTTATTCTCCAGGAAGATGACATCAACATCCTCGATCTTCCGGCGCCGCGCCTGAACAATCTCGACGGCGGCGCGTTTCTAACCCTCTGCTGTCATCACACGCGCGATCCTGTGGCGGGGGTTCGCAACGTCGGTATTTATCGCAATCAAGTGCACGGGCCGCGCACGCTCGGTATTCTCTCGGGACCATACACCAACTTCATGCTGCAGCATCGGAAAGCCCCCACGGAACCCTTTCCGATCGCGATCGCGATCGGCGTCGATCCGCGCCTGGTGATGGCGGCTTCCTGTCCGTTTCCGTTCGGTGTCGACGAGCTGGCGATGGCTGGCGCGATCCGAGGCAAACCCTTCGACGTCGTCAATTGCAAAACCGTGCCGCTGCAAGTGCCGGCAGACGCCGAACTCGTGCTCGAAGGTTTTCTCAAGCCGGATGAAAAACGCGAAGAAGGACCCTTCGGCGAGTTCACCGGCCATTACGGAGGCTTGAAGATGCCCCGCCCGACCATTCACTTGACCGCGCTCACTCGGCGCAAAAATCCGATTCTCCATCTCGCCTATCAGGGCGCGCCGCCGCACGAGACCGATGTGCTCACGGCGGTCGGGAAAGAGTCGGAAATACTCCGCAACATTACCTTGGCCGGCGTCAAAGCGGTCCATCTTACCGAGGGCGGCTGCGGCGTCTTTCACGTGGTGGTGGCCATCGACAAGCTTTATGAGGGATACGGCAAGATGGTCGGGCTCGCGGTCTTCGGCTCGCCGAGCGGCCGGCATATCAAACAGGTGACCGTTGTCGATGAGGATGTTGACCCTTTCGATCCCGCCGCAGTCGAATGGGCAGTGGCGACGCGCGTGCAACCGCACCGCGACATCGAGATCATGAGCGGTCTGACCGGGATTTTTTTGGATCCGTCTTTGCCGAAGGAAGAACAAGAAGGGCCGGCGCGCACGTCGAAGATTCTCATCGACGCGACCCGATACGACGCCAAGGATTTTGCGCCGGTGTGCTTGCCGTCGCGCGATATGATGGCGAAGGTGGAAAAGGATTGGCAACGATATGGGATTGGCAAGTCGACTGGCAACAAACGCTAGGCGACCGTTAGTCGACGGATCGTTAATTCATGGCGAACTCCGTTCCAATGGAGCTAAGTCCGATCGATGCTATTCACCACGGAGCGCACGAAGGACACGAAGAATAAATTGAAGGAGAAATTTTTTCTTCCCTTCGTGCTCTTCGGAAGCGCCAGGATAATCCTGGCCGATCTAATATTCTGAAAGGAGGATATCTTGTAGATTGCCCGTTCGGCAAGTAGCCAAGCAAGCGTGAGTGGGAGTAATTCCACTGGCGAGGCCTTGCAAGGC
>WNFU01002368.1_pt1 | contig 25740 bp, 23 predicted proteins | sample 5400121 | NCBI WGS metagenome assembly WNFU01 (sample SAMN13153360, study PRJNA577476) | soil metagenome | isolation source: 100 cm soil or saprolite under grassland replicate 1 | place: USA:California | collected 2016-06-15 | reverse complement strand
CGGCGTCCGTCGCTCGGCTCGCTCGGCTTCGCCGCGAGCGCGGCCGGCGGCCTCTGGCTCCTCTCGATCCTCGCGAACATCCTGCAGATCCGCGCGTTCGGGCCGAACCCGCAGTCGCTCATCGTCAGCGTCGGCGCGCACACGGGACCGGTGGCGCTCTTCCTCGACCTCGTCACCGGCGCCGTCGTCGCGCCGTTCGCCGAGGAGATCCTGTTCCGCGGGCTCATCTTCGGCGGGCTCGCGCAGCGCATGCCGGTCGCCGCGGCTGCGACGGCGAGCGCCCTCCTCTTCGCCCTCTCCCACGGCCTCGGCGTGGTCGTGCCGATCTTCGTGCTCGGCCTCGGACTGGCCTACGTATACACGCGCGCGGGCACGATCTGGGCGCCGATGGTCACGCACGGCCTCGTGAACGCGGTCTCCCTCCTGCTCGTCTTCGCGGGCCCAAAGGCGTGACCTTCCGTCATGCGGGAACGGCCGGCCGCGAGCGGTAGAGTCCCGCCTGATCGATCCACGTGGAGGGGGATGCACATGAAGCGCAGGACGCTCCTCAAGCTGGTCGGCGCCGGTGCCGTGGCGGAGGGACTCGCGATCGCCTGTGGCGGCACGGCCGCGCCCAGCGCGAGCCCGGCCGCGAGCGCCGCCGCGACGGTGGCGGCGACCGCGGCACCGACGCTCAACTGGCCGACCCAGCCCGTCACCGTGATCGTCCCGTTCGCGGCGGGCGGTGACACCGACATCCCGATGCGGGTCGTCGCGGAATTCCTCGGGAAGGAGCTCGGGCAGCCGGTCGTGGTGCAGAACGTCGCCGGCGGCAGCGGCTCGACCGGGACGCGGCAGGCGAAGAACGCGAAGCCGGACGGGTACACCCTCGTCTCGATCCACGAGCACACGATCGTCAATCAGCACACCGGCCTCGTGGACTACGGTCCGCTCGACCTCGAGCCGATCGCGCTGCTCATCACGACCGCCGGCTTCGTCGCGACCGAGGTGAGCAATCCGTGGAACGACGCGAAGGCGCTCGTCGAGGACGCGAAGAAGCGTCCGAACGAGATCACGTGGGGAGTGACGTTCGGCTCGACCGCGCAGATGTGGGCCTTTCTCTTCATGTTCAAGACGGGCACGAAGTTCCGTCCGGTCGGGTATGACGGGACGGCGCAGCGCGTCACCGCGCTGCTCGGGAAGCAGATCCACCTCGGCGAGACGCCGCTCTCGACGCTGCAGCAGCACGTTCAGGCCGGGAAGCTGAAGGCGCTCGGGTATGGCTGGACCGCGCGCGATCCGCGCCTGCCGAACGTCCCGACGCTGAAGGAGCAGGGCTTCGATGTCGTGTTCGGCACGAGTCGCGGCTGGGCGGCGCCGAAGGGGACCCCGCCCGAGATCCTGAAGAAGCTCGAGACGTCGCTGCAGAAGGTGATGGCGGATCCAGCGCTGAAGAAGAAGATCGAGGACGAGCAGGGCAACATCATCGAGTTCCTGCCGCGCGACAAGTACATCGAGAAGCTGAAGGCGCAGGACGTCGAGCTGAAGAAGGTGATCGCGGATACGGGGATGAAGGGCACGCCGTGAGCTAGATGTCGGACCGCCTCGTCGCGCTCGCGCTCCTGGCGGTCACAGGCGTCCTGTTCTGGCAGACCTTCCTGTTCCGGCGGCCGCCGTTCGCGGCGTTCGAGTCGTTCGACGCTGCCACATTTCCACGCATCGTCCTCGCGCTCCTCGCGCTCCTCGGTCTTGCGCTGCTGGTGCGCGGGAGCGGGCCGGTGCGGCCGCGCGTCACACGCCAGGGCATGCGCCGGTGGCTCGGGCGGTACCGCCTGCCGCTCGTCGGCCTCGGGCTCTTCGCCGCGTACGCGCAAGTCATGCCGCAGATCGGCTGGACCGCCGCGACCATCGGGTACCTCGTCGCGATGCAGCTCGCGATCCTCCCGCGGCGCGGCGTCCGCGATCTCGCGCTCGTCTTCGGAGGATCCGTCGTCTTCGCGGTCGTCCTCGCGGCGGGCTTCGAGCGCTTCCTCCACGTCGTCCTGCCACGGCCGGACCTGTTCTGATGGATCCGCTCCTCGCGGGGCTCGGCGCGTTCATGGACCCGACGGTCTTCGTGTCGACGCTCATCGGGATCGTCGCTGGGATCGTCGTCGGGCTCATCCCCGGCTTCACGGTCACGATGGGCGTGATCCTCGTCCTGCCGTTCACCTTCGGGATGACGCCGCTGCAGGGGATCGCGACGATGATGGGCGTCGCCGTCGGCGGGGCCTCCGGCGGGCTCATCTCCGCGTGCCTCATCGGCATCCCCGGGACGCCGTCCGCGGTGGCCACGACGTTCGATGGGTTCCCGATGGCCCGCAAGGGCGAGCCCGGCCGCGCGCTCGGCCTGGGCACGTGGGCCTCGCTCTTCGGCGGGCTCATCGGCTGGGTCGTCCTCGCGATCGCGACGCCGCCGCTCGCCGAGTTCGGGTTGAAGTTCGGCCCCTGGGAGCTCTTCGCGCTCGTCGCGTTCTCGATCACGATGATCGCGAGCCTCTCCGGCGACTCGCTCGTGAAGGGCCTCATCGCGGGGCTGCTCGGGATGCTCCTCGCGACCGTCGGCCTCGACCCGGTGCTGAACATCCCGCGCTTCAGCTTCGGGAACGCGGACGTCGAGGCCGGCTTCGATTTCCTGCCGGTCCTCATCGGGCTCTTCGGCTTCTCGCAGCTCATGACCGACCTCGAGAAGCGCGAGGATGACAGCGGCCGCGTCTCCCTCTCGCTGAAGGACATCCGCATCCCGCACCTGCAGGTGCTGCGCGACATCTGGCGCTCGAAGGTCGTCCTCCTCTGGTCATCGATCGTCGGCGCGTGGATCGGCGTCGTGCCCGCGGCGGGGGGCAGCATCGCGAACGTCCTCGCCTACGACCAGGCGAAGAAGGTGAGCCGGCACCGCGAGAAGTTCGGCACCGGGCACTACGAGGGCATCATCGCGTCCGAGGCCGGCAACAACTCCGTGGGCGCCGGCGACCTCGTGCCGATGCTCGCGCTCGGCATCCCGGGCGACGCGGTGACCGCCGTCATGCTCGGCGCGCTCCTCATCCACGGCGTCCAGCCCGGGCCGCAGCTCCTCACGAACCCGGCGACGAGCCCACTCGCGTGGGGCGTCATCGCGGGCTATCTCGTGGCGACGGTCCTCACGCTCGCGATCCAGTTCTGGGGCATGAACCTGTTCGCGCGGCTCGTGTTCGTGCCGTACCACGTGCTCGTCCCGGGGATCCTCGTCCTCTCGGGCCTTGGCGCGTTCGTCCTGAACAATCGCGTGTTCGACATCCTCGTCACCCTCGGGTTCGGCGTCCTCGGCTACTGGCTGGTGAAGCACGGCTTCGGGCTCCCGCCGTTCGTCATCGGCTTCCTCCTCGGCCCCCTCGCCGAGATCAACCTCCGCCGCGCGATGCAGACCGACCCCAGCCTCCTGCGGTTCGTGGACCGCCCGATCTCGGCGCTCCTCCTCGGTCTCGCGGTGCTCTCGATCGCCTACTACTTCTGGGTGGGCTACCGGCGCATCCGCGGCGGTCCGCCGCCCGCGGCGGCGGAGGCGGCGCCGGGCGTCGGTTGAAACAGCGCGTCGGGCTCATCGGCCTCGGCGCGATCGGCGCGAGCGTCGCCCGGATCGCGCGCGAGGCGCACCCCGCCGAGATCGAGATCGTCGCCGCGCTCGTCCGCGACCCCGCGCGTCCGCGCGCCGGCCAGGTCCCGCCGGTCGTCGGGACGCTCCAGGAGCTCCTCGCGCGACGTCCCGATGTCGTCGTCGAGGCCGCCGGTCACGAGGCGCTCCGCGCGCATGGCGCCGACGTCCTCCGTGCGGGGATCGACCTGATCACGGTGAGCGCGGGCGCGCTCGCGGATCCGATCACCTGCGACGTGCTCCTGCGCGCCGCGACCGACAGCGGCGCGCGGCTGCGCATCCCGTCCGGCGCGATCGGCGCGCTCGACGCCATCGCGGCGGCCGCCGTCGGTGGCCTCGACCGGGTCACGCACACGACGCGCAAGCCCGCGCGCGCCCTGTTGTCGAGCGACGACGCCGCCGGACTGCGCGAGCCGCGCGAGCTGTTCCGCGGGCCGGCGCGGCTCGGCGTGATCCGCTTCCCGGAGAGCGTGAACGTCGCGGCCGCCGTCAGCCTCGCCGGGATCGGATTCGATCGCACCGAGCTCGTCGTCGTCGCGGACCCGAGCGTCGATCGCAACCGCCACGAGGTGCTCGCGGAGGGCGCGTTCGGCTCGCTCCGGTTCGAGATCGCGAACGTGCCGACGGAGGAGAACCCGCGCACCGGTCGCATCGTGGCGATGAGCGTGATCCGAGCGCTCCTCGACCGGAGCGCCGCCCTGGTGATCGGCTGAACGTCCCAGCGCTCGGGTCACCTCGCTCGCGCGGCGACCGGAGGCCCGACCGTCACCGGATCCTGGCGCCCGCGTAGCGGGAGCTCGGGCGGCGTCGTTAGGCTTCTATCGCAATGGTCGACGTCGCCCAGCGTCCGCCCACCGACGCGGCGCGTGCCGCATTCGCGCGGCATGCGTGGCGCGAAGCGTATGAGCTCTTCGCCGAGGCGGACGGGGCCAGCTCGCTGTCCGCCGGCGATCTCGCGTCGTATGCCGAGGCCGCGTGGTGGGCAGGACAGCCCGCCGTCGCGGCGACGCTGAGAGAGCGCGCGTACGCCGCCCACATCGCCGGTGGCGACCGGCGCGCCGCGGCCTTGATCGCGCTGGACCTGGTCCAAGAGAACGCGGTCAGGGGATCCCTGACCATCGCCATGGCGTGGATGGGCCGCGCCGAGAGGCTGCTCGACGACGACCGCGAGAGCCGCGAGTACGGGCACCTGCGGCTCATGCGTGGCCTCGCCGCCGGCAACACCGGTGACCCCGAGGGCGCGATAGCGGAGGCGCGCATCGCGCTCGAGTACGGGGTGCGCTACGGGGACCGGGATCTCGAGGCGCTGTCGCTCATGCTTCAGGGACAGGCGCTGATCACCAAGGGCGAGGTCCGCGAAGGTATGAAGCTGGTCGACGAGGCGACGATCGCCGCGGTGACGGGCGACCTCAGCCTTCTGACGACCGGCATCGTCTACTGCGGCACGATCGGCGCCTGCCGCGACCTCTCCGACTACGGACGTGCGAGCGAGTGGACCGAGGCGGCGATGCGTTGGTGCGAACGGCAGTCGGTCAACGGTTTCCCGGGCGTCTGCCGCGTCCACCGTGCCGAGGTGCTGGCGCTCCGCGGAGCGCTGGCCCGAGCGGAGCAGGAGGCCCGGCTCGCGCACGACGAGATCGCTCGCTACGACATGCGCTGGGTGCTGGGCGAGAGCTTCTATGAGATCGGCTCGATCCGCATGCGGATGGGTGACCTGCCCGCTGCCGAGGAGGCCTTCCGCAAGGCCCACGAGGTCGGGCACGGGTCCGAGCCCGGCATGTCGCTCATCCGGCTGGCCGAAGGGAAGGCCGCGAGCGCGAACGCGTCCCTCCAGCATGCGCTCGCGGAGGAGCGGTCCCGTCCGGGGCGCGCGCGCTTGCTGCCCGCACGCGTCGACGTGGCCCTCGCGGCGGGGGACCTCGAGGCCGCGCGCGCGGCGGTCATGGAGCTCGATGAGATCAGCTCTTCGTTCGGAACGCCTGCGCTGAAGGCGAGCGCGCATCATGCTCAGGGAGCGCTCGCGCTGGCCGACGGGGACGCCGAACGCGCTGAGCGCGAGCTACGCGCGGCGCTCGAGCTATGGCAGCAGCTCGACGCGCCATACGAGACCGGTCAGACGAGGCTCGTGCTCGCGCGGGCGCTGCGCTCGCGGGGCGATGAGGAGGATGCGGTCTTCGAGCTGAGCACCGCGAGGGCCACGTTCGAGCGCATCGGCGCACTGCGCGACGCTCGCGTGACCGCCGCCTTGCTCGGCGGCGCGTCGGCGACGGCGCCCGGCGCGCGGGTGACGCGGACGTTCCTCTTCACCGACATCGTCAACTCGACCGATCTCATCGGCGTCATCGGCGACGAAGCGTGGCAAGACCTCATCCGCTGGCACGACGAGGCCCTGCGGACGGTCATCGCAGAGAACGGCGGCCAGGAGATCCGGCATCAGGGGGACGGCCTCGTGATCTCCTTCGATGATGCGGACAGCGCCATCGAGTGCGCGATCGCGGTCCAACGGCGCCTGGCGGATCATCGCAAGACGCAGGGGTTCTCCCCGAGCGTGCGCATCGGCATCCACCAGGCGACCGTTACGCAGCGCGGGCTCGACTACGCCGGGGTAGGCGTGCACGAGGCCGCGCGCGTCGGGGGGATCGCGGGCGGCGGCGAGATCCTCGTGACGCGCGCGACGCTCGATGCGGCCACGCGCACGTTCTCGGCGGGCGAGCCGCGCACGGTCGAGCTCAAGGGGATCACCGGACCGGTGGAGATCGTTCCGATCGTCTGGCGCTGAGCGATCGCCGAGCCTATGGCCGCCTGAGGCGGTCGAGCTCGCGGCGCTCGCGCTTGGTCGGGCGCCCCGAACCGGGCTCGCGGACGAACACCCGCGGCTGCCGCCTGACGACAGGGACAGGCGGGCTGTGGTCGACCAGGCACGTTGCGGCCACCGCGGCACCGACGCGCTTGTCGATGACGGTCGCCACCTCGAGGATGCGCTGGCGCTCAGCGAACGCCTCGACGCGGTCGCCGACCTTGACCGGCGTCGACGCCTTGGCGGGGGCCCGGTTCACTCGGACGTGCCCGCCGCGGCACGCGGCCGTCGCCGCCGACCGGCTCTTGTAGATCCGGACCGCCCACAGCCATGCGTCCACGCGAGTCGTGTCGATACGCTCATCGTGACAGGACGATCACATCGAAAGAGCCGACGGGCGTCCTCGTCTTCGCGCTCGCCTTGATCCTGCCCTTCCGTGCCGCGGGCGGCCGGGTCGCCAGGGTCATCGGCGGTCTCCTGCTCGGAGCTGGCCTCGCCGAGACCGCGGTGTATGCGTCGGCTTCGGCGAACGGTGGTGTCGCTTCGATCCAGTGGCTCGGCGCGCTGCTGACGCTCGCGGTCGGCGCGGTCCTCACGCTCGCGAGCGTCCGCGCTCGCAGCGGAACGTGACCGTGCTCACCGCAGGCTCCGCGCTTGCCACGCCGCGACGCCGGTCACGACCAGCGCGAGCGCGTACGCACCTAGCCGTTCAGTGGTGGGATCCGTGCCGTCCCGGGCTCGACCGTCTGCCCTTGTTTCACACGGCGAGCGATCTCGCGGGTGCGGGAGAAGTCTTCGAGCGGATCGTCCGACAGCACGAGGAAACTGGCTTCCGCGCCGGGTTCGGATCTCGCGATGGTGCGCCAGGGAAAGATCGAACGGGGAGTATCGATGGACCACGCACGAAGAAGCTCGACGTTCGTCATCAGACCGAGCCGAGCGATGAGGTCGACCTCCGTTCGGGCCGTCTCGCGAAACCGGTCAGTACCGATCACGATCGTCCATCCCCCGAGACGCAGCCGCTCAAGGTTGTCGCGCTGAAGCCGTACGCGTGGGTCGTCGGGCTCGGCCTTCAGAGCCCAGTCCAAGGTCGTCGCGATGATCCCACGGCTCGAGGCGATATCCCGGTCGGATAGTCGAGAGGCTTCCGGATCCTCGGCGTCGACGAATGGCATGTGCGCGATCTCATCGGCTCCCGCGGTCACTGCGACATGAAAGTCGTGGGCGTTCTCTATGTGGGCAGAGACCCTCAGACCGGCGGCGTGCGCGCGTTCGACGATGCGCGGCACCAGGAGAGGGTCGATCCCTCGTGCTTTCGGCGATCGCGAAGCATCACGGCGTCTCGCGGCGTACTCGTCGGAATGGATCAGGAAGACCTTGGCGAAGTCGGGCTTGCTCTCGAGCATCCGCGGCCACGCTCGGTCGACGTCGTCCTCGGACTCGACCGCGAACAATGCGTCGCCCTCGCCATGTGTCTGGGACCATTCCGCCGGCAGGATCCCAAAAGCCGAGAGCTGATCGACGATCTCGATGGGATGACCACCCGGCCCCGTGAAACCCTGATGGGCGGCGACATGGTCGACGGACCAGGGGGTGTTGACGAGGGTCCGCAGCTTGTCGTGGACGGCCGGCGGTGTCGTTTGGTCCTTGACGTAGAAGATGCCGTCGCGCAGGTGTTCTTGGATGTAGTTGTCGGCCAGATCGGCCTCGAGCCAGTGGTTGTGACCTTCACCGTACGGTGGCACGACGAAGCCATCCTCGAGCTCGACGACCTCATCGATAGGACCCGAGGACGCTGGAACGAATCGGGAGTCTGTGACCCACCTCGTGCCATGAACGAATCGGCTGCCGTCGAACCATCGGCCGCCTCGGTATTCGGTCGTGGCCACCTATCCGATCACGACCGCGAGGGTCAGCCCGTCGTATCCCTTCGCGCCCACGGTCTGGATGACGGTCGCGCTCAGGCGCCGCTCCGCCGCGACCATCTCGTGGAACGTGCGGATCGCTCGGACGTTGGCGTCCTCCGAGGAGGCGTCGACGATCGCGCCTTGGCGCACGACGTTGTCGGCGACGATGAGCGTCCCGCGGCGCGAGAGCTCGAGCGACCACTTGAGGTACTCCGGGTATCCCGGCTTGTCGGCGTCGATGAAGACGAGATCGAAGGGCCCGGCGGGCTCTTGGACCAGCTGTGGGAGTGTGGCCATGGCGGAGCCGAGCCGGACCTCGACACGATCGGCGAGGCCCGCGCGCGCGAAGCTGCCGCGCGCGACCTCCGCGTGCTGCGGATCGATCTCGAGCGTGAGGAGCCTGCCATCCGCGGGCAGCGCGCTCGCGAGCCAGAGCCCGCTGTATCCGCCGAGCGTCCCGATCTCGAGGATCCGCCGCGCCCCGACGGCGCGGGCGAGAAGGTGCAGGAGCTTGCCCTGCGGCGCGGAGACGCTGATCGCGGGCAGCCCTGCCGCAGCGCTCGCGTCGAGCGCCGCCTCCAGATACGCGGGAGGACGCACGATCAGGTCCGTGAGGTAGGCATCGACCTCGCCCCAGCGCTCCTCGCTCACCGAATTGAGCGTATCCGTCCGCGGATCGTCGTTGAGGGTCCCTCTTCCTGATCGGCGGGGAGCAGTCGGGCCAGGCCAAGGTCATCGTGTTCAACCTTTCTGGCCACGGGGACTTCGACCTCGGCGCGTACGAGCGCTACCTCAGTGGGCAGCTCGAGGACTATGAGTACCCCGCGGAGAAGGTCAAGGAGGCGCTGAAAGGATTGCCGAAGGTGGGCGGCAGTCAGAGCCCGACACGCCCTGAACGCTAGCCACCCGGCCGAAGCCAGCGGCGGCGGATCAGCGGACGATCACGTACCAGAAGACGCCGTAGTCCTCCATCCACTGCGCGCCCTCGATCAGCGGACGGATCGCGAGGCGGTACGTGCCGGGCGTCGACGGGGCCTGGATCGTGAACTGGAACCACGCGACCTGACCGGGACCGACGTAGCCGGCGGGCTGGACCGCGACCCGGTTGTAGCGAGGCCAATCGGTGTCGGGTGACCCGAAGGCGCCATCGCCCCCGAGGATGCTCGCGCGGTCCTGCCCCGGCTCGGGCGACCACGTCCCGAGGTAGGCGGCCTCGCCCATCCGGCCGGCGACCCAGCCGCGCGACCCCGAGTTGTAGAAGGCGACCACCGCGGTCGAGCGCTCGCCCGCGCAGAGCGTCGGGTAGCCGCTCTGGCCGTACCACGACGCGTGGAAGCCGGGCACGCCCGACGCGACCGTCGCCGGCGCCGCGATGCCCGCGCCGACGCTGCTCGTGCACGGCAGCGACCCCGTCACGGTCGCCATCGCGACGGCCCCCGCCGTCACGGTCGCGCTGTACGTCATGGTGCCCGCGACGACCGTATACGCGCCCGGCGCGAGATCGACGAAGCCGAACCAGCCGGTCGCGTCCGTCGTCGTCGTGCGCAGGGCGCGCCCGGCGGCGTCGCGCAGCTCGACGCTGGCGTGCGCTGATGCCGCCGTGCCGCGGACGATCCCCGTCGACGTCCGCCACGGCATCGCCGGGACGCGCGCGGGCTGCGCGAACACGGGCGGCGTCGTCGGGTCGTACGCGCTCGTCTGGGTGAGCGCCTTCACGAGCTCGGCGCGGCTCGCCGCGCCCGACCGCGTCGATGCGGCCGCGGCGGTGTCGGGGTTGCGGTACGAGTACCCGACCCAGCCCGCGGCGCTGCGTCCCGAGGCGGTGCCGACCGCGAGCGCGGTGCGGATCTGGCGCACGCTCGCGTCGATCTCGTTGAGGTACAGCGCCGTCCCGATCGCGGCCTGCCGCGCGTACTGCTGCTCCTTCGCGTACTCGTTCCACTCGCGGAACTGGCGCTGCTGATCGGCGTTGGCGTCACGCTTGTAGACCATCGGCACGTTCAGGTCGACGATGCCCTCGCGCATCCACGCGACCCAGTCCTGCAGCATCTCGGCGTAGGTCCGCGTGCTCATCCAGCCGCCGGCGCTCTGCGGGGCGGAGCCGTACGCGATCGTGTCGACGCTGACGCGCACGCCGGGACGCAGCGCCGCGCTCTCCACGTAGATGCGCCGAACGATGTCGGTGATGCGGTCGCGGCGCCACTGCGTCCACTGCGCATCGGTCGTCGCGGGCGTGTCGGTGCGGCCCGTGTCCTTCTGGAACCGGGCGACCGCGGTCGCGTTGTACCCCCACGACGGCGCGCTGCCGATGTTGCCGTCGGGATAGCGGATGCGGTCGAGGTTGATGCCGTCGACCGCGTATGACGCCACGATGCTCGTCGCCATGCGCACCATGTACGCCGCGGCGTCGGGGTGTCCCGGGTCGAGGAAGAACTCGTCGCCCTCGGTCGTGAGGCGGTCCGCGCCGTCCGAGCGACGCATGAGCCAGTTCTCGCTGCCGCTCGCCGACGGGCCGTGGAGGTTGAACGCGTGCGCGGGGTCCTTCGGGGCGGTCTTCCCGCGCCAGAGGCCCGTGACGATGACCCACGCGTGCACCTCGATGCCCTGCGCGTGCGCTCTCTCGACGAGCGTCTGCAGGGGATCGAACGGCGCGGGCGCGATCGCGGCATCGGTGCGCGGCACGCTCGCGCTGTTGCAGAAGCAGTCGCCGCGGCGGACGACCTGGGCGACGATCCCGTTCATGTTCGCTGCCTTGGCCGCGGCGACGAGCTCGTCGATCTGCGCCGCGTCGTAGATCCCGTCGCCGAAGGCGTCGACCCAGTAAGCGCGCAGCTGCTCGGTACCCAGGGCCACAGGCGTCGTCGACGAGGCCGAGACCGCAGATGGACCCGGGTCGCCCGCGGGAGCGATGACCGGGACCGATGGGGCCCACGCGAGCGTGGCTAGCAGGAACAGGGACGCGACCTTCCTCACGTCAGGTCATCGCTACAGGAGCCCGCTCGTTGCGGCACCCAGCGTGTGCGCCGAGCGACCGGGGGACGACCGACGACCACTAGTAGCGCGCGTGCCGGGCGCGCTTCGCCTCGTACATGCGCTCGTCGGCCTCCGCCAGCAGCTGCGCGGGCGTGCGACCCTCGCGCCACGTCGCCGATCCGATGCTGATCGCCGCGCCGGCGAGCGCGCGCTGGGCCGCGAGGCGGTCGGCGGCGCGCTGCGCGAGCCGCGCCCGCGTGCGCTCGACGCCGCCTCCCTGCGTCTCGTGCAGGAGGACGACGAACTCGTCACCGCCCGAGCGGGCCACGATGTCGTAGCCGCGGATGGCCTCCGTCGCGGCGCTGGCCACGACGCGCAGCGCTTCGTCGCCCGCCGCGTGGCCCCCGCGGTCGTTGATCGCCTTCAGCTGGTCGACGTCGATCACCAGCAGGGAGTACGGGGCACCGAGGCGCTCCGCGCGGCTGCTCGCTCGCGCGAGGGCCTGATCGAGCGCGCGCCGGTTGTGCACGCCCGTGAGGGGGTCGGTCATCGCGTCGCGCTCGGCCGCCGCGAGCAGCTCGCGGAGGCGGTCCTCCTGGCTTTGCAGCGCGCGGCGGTGCGCGCGCATCGTCCGCGTCAGCGTGTACGCCATCGTCGAGAGCGCGCCGAAGCCGATGAGTCGCACGACGAGGGTCTCACGCGTCGTGGCGTGCCCGAGGTCGACGTCGCCGAGCGCGACGAACGCGATCCCGGCCACGCCGACCGCGGCCACGACCGCGGTGCTCCGCGGGCGGTAGCTGAAGACCGTCGCGAGGACCGGCAGGAGATAGAAGACGAACCACGGGGACCCGACTCCGCCCGTGGCCGCGAGCATGAAGATGAGGATCGCCTGCACCACGGATCCGGCGACCGCGTACCGCGCCTCGCCGAACGCCGTCGCCGGGAGCAGGTGGTACCAGACGAGCGTGTACGCGGCGGCGAGGCCGAACGTGAGCAGCAGCCCCCAGCGCACGGCCGGATCCGACACGAGCGCGGCCGTCGCGAGCAGGAACAGCGCACTGGCGATCGTCGCCATCTCGGTGGGCCGCACGCGCCACCGCCCCGCCTCACTCACCCTCGGCGCACAGGCTAGACTCCTTGTCGACCCTTTAACGACCGGTCCTGCGAGGCCGGGAAGGGGGAGGAATGTGACCGTCATCCTGGCTGCCGACGACATCCGCCGCGCCATCGCGCGGATCGCCCACGAGATCGTCGAGCGCGACCGCGATCCCTCCCGCATCGCCCTCGTCGGCATCCGGTCGCGCGGTGACGTGCTCGCGATGCGCCTGCGCGACGCGATCAGGCGCAACGAGGGTGTCGAGCTGCCGCTCGGCGCGCTCGACATCACGCTCTACCGAGACGACCTCACGCGCATCGGCCACGCGCCGATCGTGCGCACGACCGAGATCGATTTCCCCGTCGACGACCGCATCGTCGTCCTCGTCGACGACGTCCTGTTCACCGGACGGACGATCCGCGCCGCGATGGACGCCCTCGTCGACTACGGCCGGCCGCAGGCGATCCGTCTCGCCGTGCTCGTCGACCGCGGCCACCGCGAGCTTCCCATCCGCGCCGACCATGTCGGGAAGAACGTCCCGACGCAGCCGCGCGACGACGTGCGCGTCCACCTCGTCGAGGTGGACGGCCGCGACGAAGTCGAGCTGGTGAAGGCGGAGGTGGCGGTATGACGTGGTCGCGGCGGCATGTCCTGGCGACCGACGACTGGTCGCGAGACGAGATCGAGCTCGTGCTGCAGCAGGGCGAGGCGATGCTCGAGGTCCTCGGGCGTCCGATGCGCCGTACCCCGGCACTGCGAGGGCGCACCGTGGTGCTCTTCTTCGCGGAGTCCTCGACGCGCACGCGCGTCTCGTTCGAGCTCGCGGCGAAGTCCCTCTCTGCGGACGTCGTCAACGTGAGCGTCTCCGGGTCGTCCGTCGAGAAGGGCGAGTCGCTCCTCGACACCGTCCGCACGCTGCAGGCGCTCGGCGGTGACATCCTCGTCATGCGGCACAGCGCCTCAGGCGCGCCGTACTTCGTCGCGGAGCGCGTCGGGAGCGCCGTCATCAATGCCGGCGACGGGTGGCACGCCCATCCGACCCAGGGGCTCCTCGACGCGCTCACGCTCCGCGGCGCGCTCGGCGATCTCGGCGGCAAGCGCGTCGTGATCGTCGGAGACGTCGTGCACAGCCGCGTCGCGCGGTCGGACATCCACACGCTCGTGCCGCTCGGCGCCTCGGTCACGCTCGCCGGACCGCCCACGCTCATGCCGAGCGCGTGGCGCTGCGGCCAGGTCCCCGCCGGCGTCACGTTCGAGGAGGACGTCGACCGCGCGCTCGACGGCGCCGACGCGGTGATCGCGCTGCGCCTGCAGCGCGAGCGCATGGACGCGGGCCTGCTCCCGTCGCTGCGCGAGTACGCGCTGACGTGGGGGCTGAGCGAGGCGCGGGTCGCGCGAATGCGTCCGGGCGCGCCGGTCCTGCACCCCGGCCCGATGAACGAAGGCATCGAGATCGACGCCGCGGTGGCGCACGGGCCGCGGTCGCTCATCGAGCGCCAGGTGACGAACGGCGTCGCGATCCGGATGGCCCTGCTGCATCTGCTCGCGGGGACGCCCGCAGCGCCTGCGGCCAAAGGCGGCGGCGAAGCCGACCGCCGAGAAGAGGGCGAGGTGGCGGCATGATCCTCGAGAACGCCCGCCGCATCGAGGCGGATGGGACCGAGCGGCGCGGGAACGTGCCCCTGGGACGGGAAGCGGCCGCGAACCTCGATGGCCGCGGCCTCATCGTCATGCCGGGGCTCATCGATCTGCACGCGCACCTGCGCGAGCCGGGCTTCGAGGAATCGGAGACGATCGCCACCGGCGCGCGCGCCGCGCTGCGCGGCGGCTTCACGACGGTGTGCGCGATGGCGAACACGATGCCCGCGATCGATTCCCCCGGCCTCGTGGCCGAGGTCATCGCGCGCGGGCGCGACGCGCGCGCGGCGCGCGTGCTGCCGGTGGCCGCGATCACGCGCGGCCGCGAGGGCAAGCAGCTCGCCGACCTTGTGGAGCTCGCGGCGGCGGGCGCGGTCGCGTTCTCGGACGACGGCGACCCCGTCGACGACGCGCGCCTCTTCCGCAGCGCGTGCGAGTACGCGCACGCCGCCGCTCGTCCGATCCTCGAGCACGTGCAGGACCGCTCGCTGTCGGGCAAGGGCGTGATGCACGAGGGAGCGGTCTCGGCCGCGCTCGGTCTCCCGGGGATGCCGGCCGCCGCGGAGGAAGCCGCCGTCGCCCGCGACATCGCGATCGCGAAGCTCACGGGGGCGCGGCTGCACCTGCAGCACCTGAGCACGGCCGGCTCGCTCGAGCTCGTGCGACGCGCGAAGGCCGACGGCGTGCCGATCACGTGCGAGGTGACGCCGCACCATCTCGCGCTCACGGACGACTGGGTCGCGGGGTCGCGCGCGTTCGTCTGGGACGCGCTACGCGGGGGGACACCCCCCGCCAGCCCCCCGCCCCCCCGTGCCCCCCGCGGGGTCCCGTACGACTCGGCGACGAAGGTGAACCCGCCGCTGCGGACGGCCGCGGACGTGCGCGCGCTCTGGCGCGGGATCGCGGACGGCACGGTCGACGCGATCGCGACGGATCACGCGCCGCACGCGTCCGTGCGGAAGGATGTCGAGTACGCCGAAGCCGCGTTCGGGATAGGTGGGCTCGAAACGGCGCTCTCGGTGCTGCTCATGGCCGTCGACGCGGGAATGGGGGAGCTCGGCATCGTCGTCCGTGCGCTGACGAGCGGTCCCGCGCGCGTGCTCGAGATGCGCGGGCCCGACGATCTCATCGTCGTCGACCCGGCGCTCGAATGGACCGTCAGCAGCGATGCACTGGTGTCGAAGGGGAAGAACACGCCGCTCCTCGGGCGCCGGCTGCGCGGCAGGGTCGTCGCGGCCGTGGTCGAGGGCGAGGTCCGTTACCGGGATGAGGCCGCGCTCAAGGGGCGTGTGCGTGCCGAAGCCGTCGCGCGCTGACCGCGAGCTGGTCCGCGAGCGGCAGCTGCATCTTTATGCACGCGAGCCGTATAGTTATGCAACGGTGAGCAGGGCGGCGGTGCTCGGTCTCGAGGATGGCTCGACGTGGTGGGGCGAGGCGTTCGGCGACGCCTCGACCGCCGCGGGCGAGGTCGTGTTCAACACGGCCATGACCGGCTACCAGGAGGTGTGCTCCGACGCCTCCTACAACGGGCAGATCGTCGCCATGACGTACCCGCTCATCGGGAACTACGGCGTCTTCGACCTCGCGTCGGAGTCGCGCCGCCCGTGGGTCGAGGCGCTCGTCGTCCGCGAGATCATGACCACGGAGCGCGGGCTCGGCGACCTCGACGCGTACCTGCGCGCGCACGGCGTACCGGGGCTGAGCGGCATCGACACGCGCGCGCTCGTGCGGCGCCTGCGGAGCGCGGGCACGCTGCGCGGCGCGATCCTGCAGGTGCCGCCGCACGTCGCGGGGCGCGACGAGGTCGGACAGGAGGCCGTCGCGAAAGCACGCACGTCGCAGAGCCTCGCGCAGCGGCCGCTGGTGCAGGAGTCGACCGGGACGGGACGCCAGCTCGGCAGCGGCGTGAAGGTCGCGCTCCTCGACACGGGCGTGAAGGAGAACCAGATCCGCGAGCTCACCCGGCGCGGCGCGTGCGTGAAGGTCTTCCCCGCGACGTCGACCGCGCGCGACCTCCTCTCCTGGGGGCCCGACGGTGTCGTCATCACGAACGGACCCGGCGATCCCGCGGCCATCCCGCAGGTCACGGGCAGCGTGAAGGTCCTGCTCGAGGCGGCCCTCCAGCGCGGGCCCGCAAGACCTCTTCCCATCCTCGGCATCTGCCTCGGCCATCAGCTGCTCGGGCGCGCCATCGGCGCGCAGACCTCGCGCCTGCGCTTCGGCCATCACGGCAGCAACCACCCGGTGCAGGACACCCGCACCGGGCATGTCGTCATCACGAGCCAGAACCACGAGTTCCAGGTGGACGAGTCGACGATCCCGGAGAGCTCCGGCTTCTACGTGAGCGCGCGCAACCTCAACGACGGATCCGTCGAGGGTCTGCAGCACCGCTCCTTGCCCATCCGCACCTATCAGTACCACCCCGAGGCCGCGCCCGGCCCGCACGACAACGAGCCCGCCTTCGACGCGTTCCTCGCCGACGTGCACGCCGCAGTCGCGCTGAAGTGAAAGTGCTCCTCATCGGCTCGGGGCCGATCCTCATCGGGCAGGCCGCGGAGTTCGACTACGCGGGCACGCAGGCGTGCCGCGCGCTGCGCGAGGAGGGGGTCGAGACGGTCCTCGTGAACTCGAACCCCGCGACGATCATGACCGATCCGGGCGTCGCCGACGTCACGTACATCGAGCCGCTCACGCCCGAGGTGGTCGAGCGGATCATCGCGAAGGAGCGCCCCGACGCGCTGCTTCCGACGCTCGGCGGGCAGACCGGCCTCAACCTCGCGGTCGCGCTCCACGACTCGGGCGTGCTCGAGCGTCACGGCGTCCGGGTCCTCGGCACGCCGATCCGCTCGATCAAGCAGGCCGAGGATCGGGAGGCGTTCAAGCAGCTCCTCATCGACATCGGCGAGCCCGTGCCCGAGTCGACGACCGCGGAGAGCGTCGACGACGCGCTCGCGTTCGCCGCGACGATCGGCTATCCGCTCGTCATCCGCCCGGCGTACACGCTCGGAGGCACTGGGGGCGGGTTCGCGCGCGACGGGGACGAGCTCGCCACGCGCGTACGGAACGGGATCGCCGCGTCGCCCATCGGCCAGGTCCTCGTCGAGCGCAGCCTCGTCGGCTGGAAGGAGATCGAGTACGAGGTCATGCGCGACGCCGGCGATACCTGCATCACGGTCTGCAACATGGAGAACATCGACCCGATGGGCGTCCACACGGGCGACTCCATCGTCGTCGCGCCGTCGCAGACCCTCTCCGACAAGGAGTACCAGCAGCTCCGCTCGGCGTCCCTGCGGATCATCCGCGCGCTCGGCATCGAGGGCGGCTGCAACGTCCAGTTCGCGCTGCACCCCGACCGCACGCCGGCCGACCATCCCGACGGGCGCGTCCCCTACTACGTCATCGAGGTCAACCCACGCGTCTCGCGCTCGTCGGCCCTCGCGTCGAAGGCGACGGGGTACCCGATCGCGCGCGTCGCCGCGAAGATCGCGGTCGGCAAGCGGCTGCACGAGATCCCGAACGCGGTGACGAAGCGCACGACGGCCGCGTTCGAGCCGACGCTCGACTACGTCGTCGTGAAGATCCCGCGCTGGCCGTTCGACAAGTTCCCGGCGGCGGACCGGCGCGTCGGCACGCAGATGAAGGCGACCGGCGAGGTGATGGCCATCGACCGCACCTTCGAGGCGTCGCTCCTCAAGGCGCTCCGCTCGCTCGAGATCAAGGGCCAGGGCCTCCTCTGGGAGTCGCCGCAGTGGGCCGGCGAGCGCGATCCCGCGGCGTTCGTCGCGAAGTGGCTCGCGGGCGCGCCCACGGACGAGCGCCTCTGGCGCGTCTTCGGCGCGCTCCGGCGCGGCGCCGATGTCGCGCGCATCCACGAGGCGACCCGGGTCGACCGCTGGTTCCTCGAGCGGTTCCGCACGGTCGTGCGCGCCGCGGAGGAGATGCAGGGGAAGACGCCGACCCCGACGCTGCTGCGGCGCGCGAAGCGCACGGGCTTCTCGGACGCCGACGTCGGCACGATCACCGGCCTGCTCGCGGCCGACGTCCGGCGCCTGCGCGAGCAGTGGGGGATCCTCCCCGTCTACAAGATGGTCGACACCTGCGCGGCGGAGTTCGAGGCGGTGACGCCGTACTTCTACTCGACGTACGAGCAGGAGAACGAGGCGCCCGCGATCGAGGGCGCGAAGGCGATCGTGCTCGGCTCGGGCCCGATCCGCATCGGGCAAGGCATCGAGTTCGACTGCTGCTGCGTGCAGGCCGCGGGGTCCCTCGCGACGCGCGAGGTCGCGTCGATCATGGTCAACAGCAACCCGGAGACGGTCTCGACCGACTTCGACGCGTCCGCGCGCCTCTACTTCGAGCCGCTCGACGAGGAGTCCATCGCGGAGGTCATCCGCAACGAACGCGGCTCCGCCGCCCTAGGCGGGGGGACACCCCCCGCCAGCCCCCCAGCCGGTCCCGCACGGCCCCCCGCCGACCTTCCAGTCGACGTCTTCGTTCAATTCGGCGGGCAGACGGCGCTCAACCTCGCCGAGCGCGTCGCGGCGGTCGGTGGCCGGATCGCCGGGACGAGCGCCGACGCGATCGGGCTCGCCGAGGACCGCCGCCGCTTCCACGAGTTCGCGGACGCGCTCGGGATCCCGCAGCCGCCGGGCGGCACCGCGGACTCGCAGGCGGAGGCGCTCGCGATCGCCGAGCGCATCGGCTACCCGGTCCTCGTGCGGCCGTCCTACGTGCTCGGCGGCCGCGGCATGGAGATCGCGTACGGCCGCGACGACCTCGAGCGCTACTTCGCGACCGCGCTCGAGGCCGGGACCGGCCGCGTCCTCGTCGACAAGTACCTGCGCGGCCGCGAGGTGGAGGTCGACGCCGTCTCGGACGGCACCGACACGCTCGTCGCGGGGATCATGGAGCACATCGAGCGCGCCGGCGTGCACTCGGGCGACTCGTTCGCGGTCTATCCCGCGCAGGAGCTCACCCGCGCCGAGCGGCGCGAGATCGTCACCCTCACACAGCGGATCGCGTCCTCGCTCCCCGTGAAGGGCCTCCTGAACATCCAGTTCATCGTCGAAGAAGGCCATGTGTGGGTCCTCGAGGTGAACCCGCGCGCGAGCCGGACCGTGCCGTTCCTCACGAAGGTCACCGGCGTGCCGCTCGTGCGGCTCGCCGTCGCGATCGGTCTCGGGTCGACGCTGCGCGCCGAGGGCTACGCGCGCGACGACGGGCTCTGGCCGGAGGACAGCCTCATCGCCGTGAAGGCTCCCGTGTTCTCGATGGCGAAGCTCCTCGAGGTCGACACCTTCCTCGGGCCGGAGATGAAGAGCACCGGCGAGGTCATGGGGATCGACCGCTCGTTCGCGCCGGCGCTCTGGAAGGCGCTGGTCGCAGCGGGCATGGCGCCGCCCGCGTCCGGCAAGGTCGTCGTCACCGTCGCCGACAAGGACAAGCCCGAGGCCGCGCAGATCATCGAGGGCCTGCACTGGCTCGGCTACGAGGTCGTCGCGACGAGCGGGACCGCGCGTCTCGCGAGATCCCTCGGCGTGGAGGTGACCGAGGTCCCGAAGCTCGCCGAGGGCGACCAGACGATCCTCCAGATCATCCGCTCGGGCCAGTGCGCCGCCGTGATCAACACGCCCACGCTCGGCAAGACCGTCGACCGCGACGGGTTCCTCATCCGCCGCGCAGCGGTCGAGGCGCGCGTGCCGTGCCTCACGTCCCTCGATACCGCGCTCGCGGTCGTCACGGCACTGCGCGCGAGCGCGCAGACGTACAGCGTCGCGCCGCTGTCCGAATACCGCGCCGGCGCGACGACCGGCACCGCACAGGCCGTCGCGAGCGCCGACTGACGATGCCGACCGGTCGCGCGGTCGCGCTCGTGACCGCCGCGGCCCTGCTCGGCGACACGCTGCTCTACACGGCGCTCCCGGTGAACGCGGCGCGGCTCGGGCTCGACGCGCTCGCGATCGGGCTCATCCTCTCGCTGAACCGCTGGGTGCGGCTCGTCACGAACCCGTTCGCGGCGCGGCTCTACGAGCGGCTGCCCGCCGGCGGCCTCATCTTCGTCGCGCTCGCCCTCGCGGTGGCGTCGACCGCGGCGTACGCGCTCCCTGCCGCGCTCGCGCTCTTTCTCGCCGCGCGCCTCGTGTGGGGGATGGCGTGGTCGCTCCTGCGCCTCGGCTCGCTCCTGTCGGCGATCGAGGGCGCCGGCGGCCGCGCCGGGCGCGCGCTCGGCGACATGCGCGCGGTCTACGGCCTCGGCTATCTCGGCGGCGCGGTGTACGCGCCGTTCGCCGTCGAGTCGTTCGGGTGGGGAGCCGCGGCGCTCGGCGCCGCAGCGCTCACCCTGCTGCTCGGGATCGGCCCGGCGCTCACCGTCGCCGACTGGCGCCGCGAGGTCGACGTGAACGAGCGCGAGGAGGCGGCGATCCGGCGCTCGCTCGTCGACCCGCGGTTCATCGGCCTCTTCGTCGTCGCGGCGGTGCAGTACGCGCTGTGGTCCGGGGTCGTGCCCATCGCGGGCGGCCTGCGGATCGCCGAGATCTTCGGCGGCGGCGCACTCGTCCTCGCGATCCCGCTGGCCGCGACGATCGTCGCCGGTCTCTTCATCCTCGGGCAGCGCCTCTCGAACGTCCTCTGGACGCCGGTCGCCGGACGGCTCGCGGATCGCGCGCTGGCGCCGACGTTCGTCGCGTCGACGCTGGGCGCTTCGGGGGCGAGCCTGCTCCTCGCGCTCACGCACGACGCGACGGCGTTCGTCGCGATCGGCGCGCTCGCGTTCTTCAGTGGCATCACGAGCACGGTCGCGCTGGAGCTGTCGATCGCGCACCGCACGACCGCCGGCGACCGGCCGCGCATCCTCGGCGCGTACAACACATGGGCCGACGCGGGCGCGGCCATCGGCGCGCTCAGCGCGGGCTTCATCGCGCTCGCCGGCACGCACGTCCCGTTCGTGACGGCTGCGGTCCTTACGGTCGCGACGCTCGCGTGGGCCCCCGCCATCCGCACGCGCGCGCTGACGGTGGGAGCATCAGCCAGGTGATCCTCGAGACAGGACGCGTCGTATCAGCCGAGGCGATCGCGGATCTCGGGACCGTGCTCGTCATCGCGGCGCCGGACATCGCCTCGCGCGCGCATCCCGGGCAGTTCGTCCACGTGCGCCCCGGCGAGCGGTTCGACCCGCTCCTCCGCCGGCCGTACTCCTTCAATGGCATCGACCGCCGTGCCGGTGAGATCGAGCTCCTCGTGAAGGCGCTCGGCGCCGGCGGCGACTGGATAGCCTCGCGCCGCGCGGGCGACCGGCTCGACCTGCTCGGGCCGCTCGGCACGTCGTTCGTCGTCCACCGCGCGTCGACGCACCTGCTCCTCGTCGCCGGCGGGACGGGCATCGCGCCGATGAAGGTGCTCGCCGAGCAGGAGTCGGGTCGGCGCAACGTCACGCTGATCATGGGCGGCCGCACGATCCACCAGCTCTGGCCGGCGCACCGCCTGCCGCCCGCGGTCGAGTACGTGACGGCGACCGAGGACGGCTCGTTCGGCGTGCGCGGCCGCGTCACCGACGCGCTGCCGCAGTACCTCGGCTGGGCCGACCAGCTCTGCGCCTGCGGGCCGTGGCCGATGCTCGCCGCGATCGGGCGTCTGCGCGTCGAGGCGGCGCGCGCGACGCATCTCGTGCCCGGCCGCGACGTGCTCATGGACGCGCAGATCGCCGTCGAGCAGCACATGGGCTGCGCGATGGGCGTCTGCCGCGCGTGCGTGATCGTCACGGACGACGGCAACGCGCGCGTGTGCCGCGAGGGCCCGGTGTTCTCGCTCGGCGACGTGCGCTTCGAGGGAGGCGAGCCCGCGACGGTCGGGCTGAGCGCCTGATGCCGTGGCGCAAGCCGCGCAAGCACGTCGACCGCGCGCGCGACGTCGCGCATTCCGAGGAGGAGGCGCTCGAGCGGAAGGCCGAGCACGAGGAGGAGGACCAGGCGACGGAGCTGGCAGCGCTCGACGGCGCGTCGATCGTCGAGGCGGCGACGGGCTCGATCGACGAGCCGCGCGTGGCGAGCGACCTCGCGGCGAAGCTCGGCGAGGCCGTCGCGGGTTTGGAGCTCCGGTCGTCCGATGCGGCCGCCTCCGCACCATCGTCGCTCCCGGATCATTGGCGGGCCGGGATAGGGCGTGACCTCGGCCCGGCCACGCCAACACGATCCGGATCGCGACGACGGTTCGCGGCGGCCGCATCGGACACGACATCCGAGGCCGCCGCTCCCGAGTCAGGAGTCGACCTCGAGGTGGAGATCGCGCGCGGCCTCCGCGTGAAGAACCCCGTGCTCACGGCGTCGGGGACGTTCGGGCAGGGTGTGGAATACGCCGAGCTCATCGACGTCAGCCGGCTCGGCGCGATCGTGAACAAGGGGACGACGCCGCACGCGCGGCCGGGCAACCCGCAGTACCGCATCGCGGAGACGCCGTCCGGGATCCTCAACTCGATCGGCCTCGAGAATCCCGGCGCGGCCGCCGTCGCGAAGAGGTACGGACGCGCGTGGGCCGAGCTCGGCGTGCCCGTGATCGTGAACGTCGCGGGGTACTCCGTCGCCGACTACGTGACGGTCGTGCGCGAGATGGAAGGGACGCCCGGCGTCGTCGCGTACGAGCTCAACGTCTCGTGCCCGAACGTGAAGGGCGGGATGCTCTTCGGCTGCGACCCCGGGCTCGCCGCGGAGGTGACGCGCGCGGTGAAGGACGAGACGGACAAGCCCGTGATCGTGAAGCTCACGCCGAACGCGCCGGACGTCGTCGCGGTCGCGCTCGCGTGCGAGGAAGCGGGCGCCGACGGGCTCACCGCGATCAACACGGTGCTCGGCATGCGCATCGACACCGAGAAGCGAAGGCCTGTGCTCGGCACCGGCAGCGGTGGTCTCTCCGGGCCGGCGATCCGCCCGATCGCCGTGCACATCACGTATCAGGTCGCGCAGGCGGTCTCGATCCCCATCATCGGAGCCGGAGGGGTGACGAGCGCGGAAGACGCGCTCGAGTTCCTCATGGCCGGCGCATCCGCGGTCCAGGTCGGGACCGCCACCTTCGCGGATCCGCTCGCGCCCATCAAGATCGTCGAGGGGCTCGCGCGCTACGTGCGCGAGAACGGCCTCGCGTCGATCCGCGAGGTCATCGGCGCGGCACAGCGGAAGCGGCCGAACGAGCCCGACACGGAATACCGCGAATGAGGTCGGTCTCCTAAGCCGCGATCTCCATCAGGGCCCGCTCGCGCGTCCGGCCGCCTCGCTTCAGGGCAGCGGTGCGCCCGCGCGGAACCAGCGCGCGATGAGCTCGCGCTCCGTGTCCGTCATCCCGGTCTGGTTCCCGAGCGGCATCACGCGCGTGACGACGACCTGCTGGTACATGCGGCGCGCGTTCGCGCGCACCTGCTCGGGCGACTCGAGCACGAGCCCCTTCGGCGGCGCGGTGATGCCGGGCTGCGTCGGCGCGCGCGAGTGGCACGGCACGCACCGCCCCTTCACGATCGGCATGACCTCGGTGCGGTCCGCGGCGCTCAGCTCCGATGCTGCCACCGTCCCGGACGGTGCGATCGCGACCGCCACCGCGATCGCGACCACGCCTGCGCCCGCGAGCACCGGCCACTGCGTGCGCCCCTGGTGGCGCAGGTTGAGGAAGTGCTGCGCCGTCGCGCCCGACGCCATCAGCCCGAGGAGCACGAGCGGCGCGGCCGCGTGCCCGTACGTGAACGGGAAGTGCTGGCTGATCATCGCGAACAGCACCGGGAGCGTGAGGTAGTTGTTGTGAACGGAGCGCTGCTTCCCGCGCATGGCCCAGCGCGCGTCCGGCTCATGCCCCGCGTGTTTCGCCGTGACGAGCTCGCGCTGCCCCGGAATGATCACGAACAGGACGTTCGCGGCCATCCACGTCCCGAGCGTCGCGCCGGCGTGGATGTACGCCGCGCGCGAACCGAACACCGCGCTCGCGATGAACACGACGCCGACGACGACCAGGACGAGCGCGATCGCGAGCGCGCGCGGCCGGTCCTCGAGCGCGCGCGCGAGCTGGTCGTACGCGATCCAGCCGAGCCCGAGGAGGGCGACGCTCGCGGCCACCGCTTGCCACGGCTCGAGGTCGAGCACGCGCGGATCGATGAGGAAGCCGTACGGATCGAGGTAATAGAGAAGGATGAGGAGCGCGAATCCCGTCAGCCAGGTGAGGTACGCCTCCCACTTGAACCAGCGCAGCGAGAGCGGGATCCGCTCGGGGGCGAGACGGAACTTCTCGATCCGGTAGAAGCCGCCGCCGTGGATCTCCCACGCCTCGCCGACGACGCCGGGGGCGCTGCTCGGGATAAGGCCGAGGTCCAGCGAGATGAAATAGAAGGACGTACCCACCCAGCCGATCGCAGCGATGAGATGTCCCCAGCGGAGCAGCAAGTGCAGCCAGTCGCCGACGTACGCCGCGAGGTCGGTCACGATCCCGCGGGGGTGGAAGGGGGCGGACCCCCTTGCGAGGAAAGCCGGTCATTCGCGATGGCCAGGAACTCGCTCAGGCCGGTCGCGAGCTCCTGCTCGCGCGTGTTCCGCAGACGGCGCTCGAGGACCGGGACGATCTCGGATCGGCGGCGGCCGGCGACGCGGACGACGAAGCGGAACCCGAACGTGCGCTCGTAGCCATCGTTCAGCTCAGCGAGTCGGGTGAGGACGGGCGGATCGTCCTCGTCGGTCCCCTGTTCGCGCAGCGAATCCGCCGAGAGCGCGCGGCGGTCGGCGCCGATGCGCGGATGGGCGTCGAGGACCGCGACCTTGTCGCGCTCGGTCATCGCGTCAAGGAGAGAGCGCGCACGTGCGAGGACGACGTCGGAGGAGGAGAAGGGCGCCTCGGCGGCGAGCCGATCGACGAGCGCGGGAGCGCGCTCGAACACCCGCTGGAGCTCGTCGGCGTCAACTGCCACGGTAGGACGCGATGCCGTAGGGCGAGAGGATGAGCGGGATGTGGTGGTGCCCGTCGCCGATCTCGATGTCGAGCGTGACGCGCCGAAAGAACGGTGACGCGAGCTCGAAGACGAGGCGATACGTGCCGGGCTCGAGCCCGTTCGCGAGCTGGCGGATGCGGCCGTCCGCGTCGGTCGTGCCCGTGCCGACGAGGCGATCGTCCTTCGACAGCGACACGGTCACGCCCGACGCGGGACGTCCCGCGGCGGTGTCGAGCAGGTGCGTCGAGATGCTTCCGGCCATGAGGCGCGGGTATCGTACCGGCGGCATGCGCACGATCCGCGTCACGGCGGGCCGCTTCACGTTCACGGCCCGTCTCGAGGAGGAGGCCGCGCCGCGGACGTGCGAGGCCTTCCGCGGGATGCTGCCGTTCACGGACCATCTCATCCACGCGCGCTGGAGCGGCGAAGCGATGTGGATCCCGATGGGCGATCGACGCATCGAGCTGCCGTCGGAGAACGCGACGAGCCATCCGTCGCCCGGGCAGCTCCTCTTCTATCCCGGCGGCGCGTCCGAGATGGAGATCCTCGTCCCGTACGGCTCGGCGCTGTTCGCGAGCAAGGTCGGGCAGCTCGCGGGCAACCACTTCGCGACGATCGCGGACGGCCTCGACGACCTCGCGGAGCTCGGACGCCACACCCTCTGGTCGGGAGCGCAGGACATCCGTTTCAAGGAGGCCTGAGGCGCCCGCGGAGGCGGACCTCGCG
>WNFU01002367.1_pt1 | contig 25741 bp, 25 predicted proteins | sample 5400121 | NCBI WGS metagenome assembly WNFU01 (sample SAMN13153360, study PRJNA577476) | soil metagenome | isolation source: 100 cm soil or saprolite under grassland replicate 1 | place: USA:California | collected 2016-06-15 | reverse complement strand
AGGCCCTACGACATGTCAGCCTCGACCCTGGCATGATCGGCCTCATCGTCGCCGCCGCACTCGTGCTTCTCCACGTAGAACACGGACGAACAACCTGATCACACACGGCCACAAGCCGTTACTGACAAAGGCTCACTGCGCGGCGCCGATATTCACCGACGCTCCTTCGGACATTGCCGCCTTTCCTCGCTTGACACGCTGCCGTCCTTCCCCATGTACGCGGCTCTCCCGCGCTCGGAGTACTACGACGGCTCCGTCCCACCCGCGCTTTCGGCCGGCGTCGCGCCTATCCCCACCCCTTCCCCTCTGGCTGAGGGGCGGCTGTGGACCGGTCACGGGTGGTTCCCACGTTCACTGTTGTTCGGTCGACGGGTTAGGCACCCGGCTGTACCCCTGCGGCCTCGCCAACGGCTACGCCGTAGTCATTCACCGTGGCCTCCCAACCCAGACCTGAGAGACCCGATCGGGAGTTCTCCGCCCGTCATGAAGGGGGGCGGATACGCGCCGCTGCCCAGCCCAGATCCGCCGGATTAGAGCTGGTGAACGGTCAAGAGGCGTAACGACACCGGTTTCTTGCGTATACCTTCCCGTCTAGCTCACCGGGCCCGGCCCATCCGGCAGTGCTGAACCGTCCCGACTTTGTCGAGGCTGCTCCCACCCTCCTCGGCGACCCCCGACTCGGGCTACCTCCAGCTTCACCCCACCGCTACGACGGCAGGGAGATGGCGGTCTCTCACCTCCATCCGACACACAACAGCGCCTCGTGGCGCAGCTCCGGTCCGTTCACCGTCTCGGCGTCCAACTTGCCCTTCGGTTCCGGTGGTTCCAGCACGTTCGTCTTCAAAGGCTCACCCACCACACGTCAGCCCGCTTTCGCGGCCGGGCACCAGGCCCGGTATCCGGCCAGTTATACGGATGCCCGCCGGCTGGAGATACCGGTGACAGATGGCTCCGCTTTCCTGTTTCCTTTCGGCTGCCGGCATTTGCTTCTTGGGTGTCCTGTTCCCGCCACGGGATTCCGCCTCCCTTACGGTTGGCCTACCACCACACCTGTGCGGGCGTGATGGACCTGACGGGTTTTCCACGTTCCACACGCATGAGATACGACCGGATCGGGTGCCACCTGTACCCCGGGAGCGGCGGTGTCCACACGACCGTCGAAGAGTCCTCGGTCGCCGCCTGCCGATTCTCAACGGCTCGCTCCTCATCATCCCCACCAGCACGACCCGACGTGGGGAGTTGCCGTAACGAGGCATCCGCAGTGGTTCACTGGTATTCACCCTTTCGGTCTTCCCCTCACTTGTAGCGCCCGGCCGGAGCGGGCACCCTTGAGCTTTTCCCTGGGCTTCGCACCCGGTCATTACTGACCACGCACGCCAGGGCGGGGACCGGTCCTGGACACTGACCGAAGTCACATCTTCGACATCGAGTCGAACCTCCAATCGACGTACCACTCATAGCGTGCGACCTCGTGTCGCAGCTCAACTCGGCATGTCCGCGCACTCGCGCAGCACGGCGATTGCGATCGGCATCTACGGAGAGTGACTCGGTATGTGGCTGATGTCGGAACCTGGACTTGGTAAGCCGCAAATGGCGCCGGTCTCACGAACCCCCCACGCGGAGCGCGCGAGGCCCGTTGTGGAGTGCAAAACGACCGGGCGTTCCCGGCACCTTGCCGATGATGGGCGACACTTCACCTATCGGGCCGTCCGGTTCGCCGGGATCGTCGTCGGCATCGTGAACGCCGCGCCCGTCGTGATTTTCAGTGTCGCGCAACAAGCCAGACCACGCCGGCCAGGTCGACCCAGGCGTGCGGGGTGGCCCGGGCGGGGAACTGCCAGTGCGCGGCGAGCAGGGCGGGTAGTGCCACCAGGTCGCCGGGGCGGATGATCCGATGGCCGGGGTCCCCCGCGGGTGCGGTACCGGGGGCGGTGTCCGCGCCGAGGCGTCGACGTGTCGGCAGCCAGCGCCGGTACTGGTTGGGTGTGGGCGCGGTCACCGAATGGCGGCGGTGGCTGTTGTGGTGGTGGTTGGTGGGGGTGTCGGTGGCCGATGGGCGGTCGAGACGGTAGCCGGTGATGACCTTGGCGCGGATCAGTGGCCGCAGCGGTGCGGCCAGGTGCGTGTCGATCGTGTCGGGGGTGGCGGTGCCGGGGACGAGCACGGCCAGCAGCAGCCGGGCCATCAGGCCTCACCTGCGCGGTGCGCGTCGTCGCCGGTGTACAGGCGGCGGTGGGTGCGCGCGTCAGCGCGGGTGGCGGGCACCAGCGGGCGCCCGCCGTCGCGGGCCGGCCGGGGCCCGGTGGCCGGGTCGCCGGTGTGGTGGCCGACAACGCGGTCGGGGTGGCGAATGTCCACCATGGACTGTTCCTTCCCGATCAGGCCCGGGGTGCCGGCCCGGGGGTGTCTGTGCCCGCCGGCCGGTAGCCGCAGTAGGCGGTGGCCGGGGTAGGCGGATGCGAGGCAGCCACGACCTGGGGCGACTGCGACGTTGGGTTCGCGGCGCGGGCTGGGCGTGGCAGGCGCGGTGCCGGTCGTGTCGATCCCGGTGGCGTCGACGCCGCGCGAACGTCCGGCGGGCTGGCGCGCGGCGTCATCGGCCGGTCGGCTGGGTGCGACCTGCGGCGCCGTGGTCGCGGACACGGGTGGAGGCGGGCCGCCGGGTCGGCGAACTGGCGGGCGATGATCTCGCCGGCGGCGCCCACCCGGCCCGGGTCGGGTCGGGTCAGCTGACGGCGTTCATGTCGGACAAGCCCTGGGTGGCGGCGCGGGCCGTGCACCGGTCGTGGTCCTCGGTGGTGGGGCGGTAGCTGGCCACGGTCACGGTCGTGTCGCGGCTGTCGACCGCGCCGCACAGGCAATGCACGTCGCCGGTCATCGTTGATCTGCTCGAACAGTCCGGCCGGCCGGCGGCGTGGCGGGCGCCGGCTGGTGGATGTGCCAGCCGCCGACCCCGTGGCGGTGTCGCCGCCCCCGGGCCGGGGCGGGCTCGGCGTCGGGGGTTGGCGTGCGGCGTTCTAGCCGGTGGCCGCTGGTGGGGCGGATTCCCAGGTCCAACTCGCCCCGCCGAGCAGGTACAGCCCATCCTCGGTCTCCTCCACGACGACGCGTTCATCGGGAGTGGCCGGGCGGTAGACGAACTCGACGCCGTCGGGGGTGAGGCGGTAGAACTCGCCGCCGGTCGGGTCCGGGTGGGCGCACCAGTCGGCGTAGGAGTCGGCGGCCACCCGCGCGGCCACGTCGAAGGTGAAGCCAGGCACCAGCCAGCCGTTCCACCGTTCGCCGGGGCGGATGTGCCCGTGGTAGACACGCTCGCCGTGGCGGACCCGCACCGCCACCCAGCCCTGCGCTGTCGGCCCGGGGGCCGGTCGGGGCCCGGTGGGGTCGGCGACGCGCCAGTCCCACAGATGCGCGCCGACCAGATGCCTGCCGTCGCGGTCGCGGGCGACCGGGTGCACTTGTTCGTACTCGGTGCCGGCGAACCGGACCACGTCGAAGCCGTGCTCGCCGCGGCGCAGCCACGGATCGTCGTCGTGCGGGCCGGGGCCGCGGGCGGCCTGGGTGTCGGCGGCGATGCGCTCGGCGACGGCGGTGGTGAACCGGGCGATCGCGTAGGGGTGCGGGTGGGTGCCGGTGCAGACCTGCGCGGGGTAGGGACCGATCCAGTCCTCGACGACGACCGTCGCGTCGGTCCAGGTGTGGCCGGTGGCGGCGTCGCCGCACGGCGGTGCGGCGGGCAGGCCCAGGCGGTGGCGGGAATGCCGCCGCCGCAGCCCGTCGGCGGGCACCGTGTAGACGGTGACGGCGTCGCCGGCCGCATCGATCACATACACCCAGCCGGGGGGCTGCCGGCGGCCGGCGGCCGGGATGCTGGCCGGTTCGGGCGTGGCGGCGTCGGAGTGGGCGTAGCCGACGCCTGGCACCTGCCGCAGCCCGGGCTGGGGCAGCTCGCGGGGGTCGGCGTTCAGCCACGCCCAGTCATGCCCGGCGAGGGTGGCGGCCATGGCGGCGGTGTCGGTGGCGAAGGTGTGCCGCCAGATGTGGATCAGCAGCGGCAGCATGACCGCGGGCGGGCCGCCGTGGTCGAGGACGCGGCTGGCGCGGGCGGCAAGACCGTCGTCGCCGCCGGTGGTGGTGGCGATGAGGCAGCGGATGCTCATGCGGGTCCTCCAAGGTCTGCGTGCCTGTCGGGGTGGCCGGTGATGCGGCCGGTGGGGTGTAGGCGGTCCAGGTGCAGGTGCGCGGTGCTGAGCCGGTCGGCTGCCAGGCCCAGGTCGGCGATCGTGCGGTGCAGTGCGTCACCCGCGGCGGCACACGCGCCCGCGACGCCCCCGCCGTACCAGTCGGCGACGTCGGGCAGCGGGGTGCAGGTGTAGTCGCGCTCGTCGAGGGTCGCGGTGGCGTCGAGCAGGCCGGCCAGCAGCTCCGTCAGCCGCTGGGCGGCCAGGGTCGCGGCGGCCAGGCGGCCGGCGATCTCGGCCGGGTCGGTGGGCGTGGGGACACCGCCGGACGGGATGCGCGCCTCGCGTAGCGCGTCGACCCGATCCGTTGGGCCGCGCCGGTCGGTAGGTCTGGCGGTCTCGCTGGCGGGCGCCGGGTCGGCCGGGTCGGCGGGCGGCCACAGCCGTCGGCACACGGCGGCGACCTGTGCCACGGACAGCACGGCTACCAGGTAGGGGCCGGCGTCGGTGACCAGCTCGACCTGGGAGCCGCCGCTGTCCAGCCAGCGTCGGGGTCGGACCAGGGTGGGCACGGCGGGGTCGAGGGTCCACACCATCCCGGCGGGGTGGGCGGTGTCGTGGTCGGAGTGGGCGATGACCGGGGTGCGGGGCGGGTCGCAGTCGGCGCGGGCGGCGCGTACCGCGATCCGCAGCACCGGCAGTGGCCAGCCGGCCAGGTCCGGGCACAGCCGGGCGAAGTCGTCGCCGTGGGCGTGGTGGTAGACGTTGAGCAGCCGCATCGATGGTCCTCCCTCGAAAGTTGCGGCACGAGGCGTGGGTTGTTGCGCAACCAAGGCCGGGTGTTGGGCGGTTGGGCGCCACGGCCGGGCCGGGCCGGGTGGTTGGGGGTGCTGGGCCGGCGGGCGAGGATGGCGACCTTCCCGCGGTGCGGCATCGACGCGCCGTCGGGGCCAGCGATGCAGGGCGTGGATCCAGGTCCGGTACGGGCGGCCGTTCTTGTCGTGTAGGCGCCGCCCGTGTCCGCGGACCATGAACCGACCCGGTAGTGCCATTTCGCCTCGCCGTCGGCGGGGTCGGCGACCGGGCTGGTGCGGCGCAGCATGACCACCCGGTTTGGTGCACGACCTGGGCGCGGGCGGCGCGGCGGGCGGGGCGGCCCGACCAGGCGGCGGCCTGGCCACCATCGCGAGGGGCTGGGTTGGGTGGCGGCCGGCAGTTGGTTGTCTGCGACGTCGGGGCTGCTGGGCGGGGAATCCCCGACGGGCGCGGGCGCAGGCACGGATCGGTTCGGCGTCGGGCAGGCGTGTCTCATGCGGGCCCGGGTTGGGCGGCCGGGTGAGCCGGGTACGGGGTGGTGGCTTAGGCGGCGCGGTCGGCGCCGGGGTGGGCGGGTGCGGGCACGGTGGCCTGTGCGCTGGTGGACGGGGTGTGGCCCGCACCCGCCGGTGGCTGGGTGGTGTGCTCAGGTGCGGTCGCCGGTGAGGGTCGCTGTCGGGTCGGGCTGGCGCTGATCCGGCGGGCCGGGCTTGCCGATGTCGTCGGCGGGGGACGGCGGCTGCGCCGGCTCGGGTCCTTGATGAGGCTGGTCGGGTGGCGGGGTGAGGTGGCCGGCTTCGCCGGCGGCGCGGATGAACTGCAGGGTGCGCAGCGACACCCCGTGGGTGTGGGCGATGTCGCGGGTGGCGGCGGGCAGGTGGTGGGTGGCGGCCCAGATGGTGCACCAGCGGGCGTAGGCGTCGGGGCTGGTGGGGACACGCCGTGCGACGTCGCCGGGGGTGCGGCGCCGCTGCCGGCCGCGGGCCGTCGTGGTGGCGCCGCTGGGTGGCGCCGCGGGTGGGGTGTGCGGCTGGGGTGGCGCCGCACCGGCGCCGGGTGGCGCCGCGGTGGGTTGGGGTGTGGCCGTTGAGCGGACGGCGGTGTCGCGCCGCAGCGGCGTCGCCGCCGTCATGGTGGTGGGCTCGAAGAGGTGGGCCAGCATCTTGGCGGCGGCGAGCAGGGCGATTGCCGACCAGCCGGAGATGGCCCGGGCGATCGGGTTGTTCGGGGCGACCGCGACGTTGGCGGCGATGCTGGCCAGGGTGCCGACGGTCAGCACGATCCAGGGCAGCCGCCCGCTGGGCCGCCGGCTGCGGCGGTCGGCGAGCAGGACCAGCACGCCGATCAGGTCGAGGCCGTCGACGCAGATCGGGAACGCGTGGGCGTCGAGGCCCAAGACACCATGGCGCCGCGCGAGCAGCACCATGTGCTGGTAGGAGATGGTTCCGGCCAGGCCAGCCAGCCCGGCGACGGTGAGGACTGCGACGACGCGGGTGGCGACGTCGGCGGCGGCGTGCAGGCGCGACGTGCGCACGGTACCTCCGCAGGGTGTGGGCGGCGGGCGCACGACAGCCCTGCGCCCGTCGGCGAAGGGTCGGCGAGCGCACAGGAAGGTCAAGGAAGGCCTACCGGCTGGTTCGGGGAAGGCCGCTGGTTGGACGGGGATGATCGGGTGGGGCGCGGTCGGCGACGGCCGTGACGAGCGCCAAGGCGCTCGTCACGGCTGCTGTTGACACGCTGTGGCCGTGGTGCGCCGCTTCGGCGCAAACGAGGGCGGCATGTGGCCGGTGATCTGCACGATCATCCGTGGTCGGCTGCTGGCCCCGGAGTTGTCACCGTGACCGACGGGGCGGGTTCTGGCTCGACCCTGCCCACGCCCGGCCGCGGTCACCGTCGGGACAGGGCACAGCAAAGTCGCGGCGCACCCGTGCAGCCGCGTCGCGCGGCATCATGCCGACACCCTCTGTGCGAAGAAGCCTGACTATTCCGAGTCTTCGTCGGCATCCCGAGTGACGCCCTCATGGGCATCGTCAGCGCCGCGCACCAGCCGGGGCACGCTGGCCACAGCTGGCCGTTTCGAGCCGGCGGGGCACACCGTTGCAGCACGCGGAGAATGGCCAAACATCGTGCGTGGTCCGGCATCACAACGCCGGCGTTGCTGGGATCGCCGACCGCTGCCGAGAACGCGCCGCAGGACGAGACCGGCGCGGGCCTGCCCGACCACACGTTGTTTTCGATCACTTCGGTGCTGGCCGCTGTTCGGCGTCGTTGTCGGCGGCATGGCGGAGGCGGCCACATACCCCTCCGGGACGGTCTCCAGGTCGCCGCCGCACACCTCGTGCTGTCTGGGATGGCGCCGACGACCACCGGCTTGTTGGAACTCCAGTGGGCGTAGATCATGGCGCTGCGCCTCGGCGCCGGTGCTGCGGGTGGCCCGGTTGGCCGGGTGGTGGTGGGTCTGGATGCGGTCGTGGGTCTGGCCCCCGGGTGCCGACCTCACTGTCTGGTCTGTTCCTCCCTGACGGGCAGTTCGCCGACGGGCGTCGGCGTGTCGACCAGCGTCCTGGGTGTTCGGGGCGTCGGCGCGGTCAGTCGGTGTCGGGGTCGAGCGGGATGTGGCACTGCTCGACAGCGTGCTGGTGGATGCCGTCGACGTCGATGTCCACCTCACTGGGTGCCAGGGCGGCGAGGGCGTCGCGGAGTAGGTGCCGGGCCTGGCGGCAAGCGGCGGGGGTGCCGGTGGCTTTGACCGCGACCCGCACCGTGGCGGTGCCGGTCACCATGTACTGCGCTTGCCCGGCGTTGTCGGTGCGGTCGGCGAAGGGTTGGATGTGGCCGCGGTGGATGTCGGTGGCGTTGCGCCCGGCCACGCTCAGTATGCTCAGCACGGCCAGCACCGTCTCGTGGGTGTGTGCCCAGGCCTGGTCGGTGTCGCTGGCGACGGTGGTGAGCCGAATCGGGATGTCGAAGGCCACATCGAAGCCCTGCGGGGTGGGGTCCATGCCCCAGCCGCGCAGCGTCTCGTCCGCGTCGGCGCGTTGCATGTCGCCGTCGGCGACGGCCTGGATGACGTGCCGCCGCACGTGGCGGCGCAGCGTGCTCAGCTGCGCGGTGAGGTCGAAGATCCTCGCGTCGTCGGTCGCGCGGGCCTGCTGGTGCCAGCTGGCGATGGCCGCGGCTGCGCCCGGTAGCCAGGTGGGCGCGTTCGGGTCGGTGCATGCCGCGGCGAGCAGGGCGCTGACCGCGTGGACCGGGCTGAGAGACGCGGCCGGTGGTGTGGGCTGCCGGATGGTCGGTGCGGTGTGGGTCACTGTGGTGACTTCTTTCGTGAGGACGGCCGGCCGCGTCGGATCGGGTGCGGCCGGTCGATGCGGTTGGGTGTGGGCGGCTGGCCGGACGCGGCATGGCCGGGTCGGGGCGTCGTCGCGCGGCGAGGCGACGCGACGCGGGCAGCGGTGCGGTGTCGGCGAAGGACGCGGCCGGTCGCCGCTCGCCCCAGCGGTGGACTGGAAGACCACCAACCGGGGGCTCGCTCGGGGGTGGCCTGCGTGGCCGGCCCCTCCGGCTGTTGGCCGGCATTCGGCGGCGATCATCGGGTTGCCGGTCTTTTCCCGAGGTTTCCAGCCGATTCGCAGACGGCGGTGCGGCTGGCCGGATGGCTGTATCAGCGGACCGGTCAGTTGCGCAGGCGGGCGCGGGCGGCGGCCACCGCGACCGGGTAGGTGTCGTCGCCGATGTAGAAGGGGCGCCGATTGCGTAGCACGACGCCGTTGTTGATCGGCGGCGGCTGCCCGTGGGTGGACAGGTATCTGGCGAGGAACGCCACGGTGTCCTCCCACCGGTTCCACGGGTCGGGGTAGCGGCGGGAGGCGGCCAGCAGTTGGTCGTAGACGGCCCGGTCGGTGTCGGTGAGCTGGTCGTAGATGCCGATGAGCCGCAGCCGGGCGTCGTGGGGCGGGTCGATGCCGTATTCGCAGATGCCGGTGTGCTGCACGTGTGTCTGCCTGTCGAGGTACATCCATGTGCGCAGCCGGTAGGCGCTGGCGTGGGGCTTGTTCCATGGCTGGCCGGGGCGGCGGGGGTTGGTGGTCTGGGACATGAACCGCTGCTGGCCGGCCTTGGCGCCGCGGGTGGCGGTGTCGATCCAGTAGCGGATGCGGCAGCGCAGCGTTCGGCCGTAGGGGTAGTCGTCGACCAGGTAGGCGGTGTCCGGGCCGGTGTGGCCGTGCAGCAGGGTAACCCGTTCGATCGTTTGCTCGTCCATCGTGGTGATGGCCTCCGTTTCTCCGCCCGTTCGGCGGTGGCACGCCACGGGCCGGTGTCGGCCCGCGGGGTACCAGCGGCGAACGTTCGTCGCTTTTGGGGTCGGTGCGCTGCCGTGGGCGCGGGTCGACGTCGGTGGTGGTGGTGTCCCTGCCACCCGGGGGTCGTCGGTGAGGCGTTGCCAGCCTTGGCGCGTGGGCGGTCGCGGGGACAGCAGGCCGGCCGCGGCGTGTCACGGCGTGGGCGAAATTGGTGGGTGCCCGCAATGGGGATCGTCGCGTGTGCCGGCTGTCGGGCTGGTGCGACGACGGTACCTGTCCGGTTCGGCCAGGGCGGAGGTGTCGCCTCAGCGGTGGACCTGCATGCGGCGGTGCGGTCGACACGCCTAGCCGGGATGGGGTTGCGCGGATCACCGCCGGATGGACACGTCGGTGAACGGTGTTGTCGTTGGGTTGGCGGGTTCAGCGGTGAGCCGCGTGGCCAGCCGCTGAAGGGCCCGCTTCTGTGTCTGCCGTACCGTCCATAGTGAGCAGTGCATGAGTGTTGCCGTGGTCGGCTGGGGCTGCCCGTCGAGTTATGCCGCGGTCCGCGTTATGCCGCGTTACGAGTAGATGTCTTGTCGGGCAGGGCTTGGTGTCGTTTCTGCGCGGCATAACTGCGGGCCGTGATCCATCGTTCCATCTCTATATATGGCACCCGTTTGGATGGGAGATGGATCATGGTTTCTGGCAAACGGCGGCGTGCGTTGATCGCCGCGGTGACCGTCGGACCGTTGGCGACGTATGAAGACCTACTGCGGACGGAGCTGGTGCGGGTGGGCTATGCGCCGTTCACGGTGAACGAGACGGTGTTAGCGATGGCGCGGCTGAGCACCTGGATGCAGCAGGGCAACGTCCCGGCCACCGGGTTGACACCGAACCTAGTGGAGCAGTTCCTGGCGGCCAGGCGGGAACGCTGCCGGGCCGAGCCGGCCGCATGTCGTGGGGTTCGTACGGTGCTTCGGGTGCTACGTGGCGCCGACGTGGTCCCACGGGCCGGCGTAGTGGACGAGTCGCCGGTCGCATCGATCCTGGCGGACTTCCGTGGCTATCTGGTCGGCGAGCGTGGTCTGGCCGTCACCACCGTGCGCAGTTACTGTCTGCAGGCCGAGAAGTTCCTGCGGTATCTGTCGGAACCGCTCGGCGATGCGCTGGCGCGGCTGGACGCCGCGACGGTAACGACGTTCGTCATTCGGGCGACGACAGCAGCCAGGAGCGTGGAATCGACGAAGGCGTTGGTCACCGCGCTGCGGGCCCTGCTGCGGTATCTGCACGTGGAAGGTCTCGTGCCGGCCGGCACCGGCAAGCGACCGCTGTCACCGTTCCAACCTGTCGTGATGGATCACGAGCCAGGCGTCTAATCCTCACGTGGGATCAGCCTTGAGCTAGTTAACAAGATCATGTGTCCCAAGAACCCCGAGCCTCCCCGAATCGGCCCGAGTTATGCCGAGCACGCACGCCGCCCCACATGTGTCTTCCGCGTTGCCCAGGCATAACGCGGAGCGCGGCATAACTCGACTTATGACGAGTTCGTCATAAGTCGAGGAAGCGTAGTTGCAGGGTCAGCCGCTCGTCGGGGTCAAGCTCGGCGAGGGCCTGCGCGACCAGACGCTGGGTCGCGCCGCTTGGCAGGTTGACCGGGCTGGCTGTCAGGTGGGTACGTTGGTGTTCGCCGATGGTCAGGGCGGCCCGCAGATAGCGGCGCTGGGCCCACGCGTGGCGGGTGCACATCTTCGCGGCCAGCTGGACCAGCCAGCCCCGCACGTCGTCGTGCGCGCGGTCCAGTTCAACCAGCGCGGCGCAGAACGTGTCCTGGACCAGGTCGGGTACCGCGTCGCGGTCGTGGGCACCCAGTCGTGCGGCCACATACCGACGCACCGTGTCGGCGTAGGCGCGGTAGATCTCGGCGAAGGCATCACGATCGCCCGCCTGGGCCATGCGCAGCAGGACGAGCGCCTCCGGGGAGATCTCGCGGTGGCGCCGGGGCCTGTTGGCGGTGCCACGGGTTGGTCGGTTGGGGCCGCGGCCGGGTCGTGGTGTCGGGGTGGGGATGGTCGGCGGGTTGGTGCACTGGATGGTGTGGCCCATCGCGGGGCTCCTTCCCATGCGGGTAGAGCCCGGGCGCGGCCGGTGGCCGTGCCCGGGCTGCGCGGGTGTCGCGCGTTGTGGCCGGGCAACGGCCAGGTGGTGGGTGGATCATGAGACGAGGTGCGCGCCCCGGGCCGCGCGTGGTCGTGCGCGGTGGGTGGCGGCCACCCTGGCATTGCCGAACACCCGCGTCCTCGGATCCGACCGAACATGTGCGGATGTTGGGTTGGGTTGGGGGATGGCGGGGTGGGCGATCTGGCGTGACGGATCACGCTGATCTGGCGGTCGGCGCGGGATTCACCGATCGGCGAACCGGTGCAGCTGACCGGCGAGGCGGACCCCCGGTGCGGGCCTGCGGGAGCTGGTCTGTGCCGCCCGGGCGAATCCCTGGGTGGCCTGCGTGCCGTAGGGTGCGGGGACACGCAACAGGCGCCCCGTTCGACCCGGGGCTGCCGACAGGTGACCTTCGCCCGGGGGCGGGCCAGCACCGCTGGTGGCTGCAAGATGACGGCCATGTCGGGTGCCGGGTGCCCGGGGTTGGTGGTCCGGTGGTCAGGCCGCGGTCTGCATGACGATGGCGTGCCGGTCACCGGCGTGCAGGTAGACCGCGAGACGCCCGATGGTCGCGGCGACCGCGACGGTCGGGCCGTCGAGGAACGCGATCGCCTGCCGGGCGAAGGCCGGCTTGAACGTCAGCGCCTGCGCCGGCCTGGTCGGACCGCCGATCGGCACCGGCGTGCGGTGCAGCACCGCGCCGGAGTCGGCGTACACCGTCACGTCGACGCCCGCGCCGCCGCTGGCGGGCTCGACGCGCAGGGTGCCGCGGCGGGTGGTCGCGGCGAGGGCGGCGGCGGTGTCGAGCGCGGCGAGCAGGGCTGGCCGGTCGACGGTGAAGCGGATGTTCGCCTCGCTGCATACGTCTTCGCGCAGCTTCTCCAGGTTGGGGAATGGCTGGCCGCGGGTGCGGGCGTACACCCGAACCGTGCTGGTCTGCCACCGCAGGCGCTCGTCGTCGACGTCGATGCGCAGCCCGCCGTGCGGGTCGCAGGCGGTCAGCAGCTTGGTGGCCCGCTGCACGGCGGCGGCTGGCATCCGTGCGTCGACCGGGTCGCCGGTCGGCTCGCCCCCGCAGCCGCGGTGGGCGCGGTAGGCGTCGGTGGCCTCCACCATCAGCACGGTGCCCGGGTGGTCGCGGCGCAGCCGCACGACCGCCAGCTCCGGCCGTCCGGCTTCGCCGCCGGCGGCCCAGGCGACCTTGCTGACCAGGTCGCACCAGTCGCCGACCGGGCCGGCGGTGACCGGCGTGGGCGAGGGCATCGGGGGCGGGTCGGCCGGGCCGGCGGGTCCGGTGTCGGTGTCCAGGCCGACGGTCGGGGCGCCGTTGGCCGACAGGTACAGCCGGTCGGGCTCGGCCAGCAGGGTGAGGGTGGCGGTTGCGGCGGCTTTGCCCTTGGGTCTCATCGCGGTCAGCGCCTTGACCAGGGTGTCTGGGGTAATTCCGACATGGCCGTCGGCGATGGCGCCGGGCAGGTCGACCTGGGCGGTTTCCTCGCCGGTGGTGGCGCTGAGGGTCAGCGTGTGGCCGCTGCTGTGCAGATGCAGCAGCCGCGTCGTGGTGTGCCAGCGTGGCGGTGTGGTGTAGGGCTTCAGCGCTCGTGCCGCGGTCAGCAGCGGCGTGAACGCAACCTCGGCCTTCATGGTTGTTCCCCTTTCCGGGTGACGGGGTGGGGGCGTGGCGGCGCAGGCGTGGTCGGCGGTGTCGCCGCGCGAGGGTTTCGGGATGGTGGCCGCAGCCGGTAGGCGCGGAGGCCCGGTGCTCACGCCCAGGCCTTCAAGACCTCAGTGGTGACGGGATCGTGGACGCTCGGAGCGTGATGGAGGCAGGAGGCAGACCCGCCCGCGTCGGTGAGCCGGTCGTGGCGACCGGTGCACCGTGCGGGCCGGTTGTCGGGGCCGGCTACACCGGACGCTGCGCCGTCATCGCAGCGGGGTGTTCTCCCGTGCCAGCCCACGCCCTCGCGTCGGCCGAGCTGGTCGGGCAGGAACCGGGTCTGGCTCGGGCCGGTGGGCCGCTCGACGCCCCCGACCGGCCGGCGACCGGCTCCAGGACGGGACCGGGCGGGCGTCGGTAGGTGCTTGGCACCGTGGCCGGTTTCCGTTGCTTGGCGGCTACCCCCGGCCCGTGGGCCGGCGGCCGGCGTGGGGTGCCCCGGGTGAACCGGCACGTGGGTGGGCCGCCCGCCTGGGGGGCGGGAAACGCCGTGGCGCGCTCGCCGGGGCGGCGGCGGTGCGGGCTGCTGTTAGCCGGCCAGCAGCGCCGTGATGGTGGTCGGGTCGATGCCTCCGGCGATGGCCTGGGCCAGCAGGTGGGCCAGTCGGTCGCTGGGGTCGGCGTGCAGCGCGCGCCGCACGGCGATGTTGGCCAGGGCCCCGTTGCCGGCCTGCATCGCGGACAGGGCGAGCAGGGTGGCCGGGGCGGTGGCGAAGTCGGGCTCGGCGCGGCGGACCAGGTCGGTCCACATCTGGATCTGCCACGGGGCGCTGGTGGTGTGCCGGGCGGCGAAGTCGCGCACCGCGGGCAGTTCCAGCAGCGCGGTCAGCAGCGCGGCCTGCTCGTCGTCGACCGGCTGCCGGGCCTGGTAGCTGCGCTGCGCGTGGGGCCAGGTATTGCCGGCCCGCGTCCAGCAGCGCGCGTCCCAACGGGGTGTCCAGGGATGTGTCCGGGTCAGCACCGGCCTCGGGTGCGGCGGCTTCGATCAGCTCCACCACGAACTGGCAGGCCAGTACGGTGGCTGTGATCATGGCGTCGCGGGCGGGGCCGGTGACCGGTGCCAGCCCGGCGGCGAGGGCTTCCCGGTCGGGCAGGGCGACCAGGCCGGCGAGGACGGCGGTGGCGGCGGCGTTGCTGGCCGTGGGGTCAAACGGGGTGCCCTCGGGTGGGCAGCACGCCGGATCGTGGCAGCCGAGGCGGTAGAACCGGCGATCGGTCACCCGCAGCGCGTCGCGGACCGCGACGCCCGCGGTGTTCAGCGCGACGGTCGCGGCGTCGATGGCGGGCTCGACCTGCTCGGCGGTGCCGTAGCCGGCGAGGATCGCGCCGGTGGCGCCGTGGCGGGCCATGGCGGCGGCCAGGCGGTCCAGGGCGGCGTGCCGCTGCCGGGCGGGCTGCGCGGGGGCCGCCAGGTCCAACCGTGCGGTCATGAGGATGCGGGAGCCGTGCAGAGCCAGCACGACCAGACTCGATTCGGGGTGGAAGCCCAGCAGGTAGGGCACGAGTGCCAGCAGCTCGGTGGGGTGGCTGACGCGCACGGTGGGTCGGTCGGTGGGTGTCATCGCAGGTTCCTTTCCCGGGTTGGGCGTGAACGGCCACGGGCACGCGGCGATCGGGGATGTCGACGGTTGGGCACGGTCGACGGCGGGCGTGCAGCGGTGGCTGGTGGATGCCGACGCCGGCGCGGGATCGGCGACGCCGGCGCAACATGGGGACGGGCTGGCAGACCCGGCGGGCCGCCGGGTGTGTGACCGGCTCAGACGTTGTTTTCGATCATGTCGCTCGTGGCCAGTCGTTCGGCCTCGGTGACATCGGCGGCGTTGACGCAGGTGGCCCACAGCCCGTCCGGGAAGGTCTGTTCGTCGCCGCCGTACACCTCGTGCTGTCCGGGGATGGCGCCGACGACGACGGGTTTGTCGTCCTGCCAGACGCCGATCACGGTGTATTGCATTGCTCTCTCCTGGCGTGTGGGGTGCCGTCACCGCGGTACCGGGATTCGGATCTGTGTGGCGGTCGCTTGCTGGTTAGGCCCGAGCGGCTCGGCACGCGCCCGTTGCGCAATGGCGAGGTTGGGGCCGGATGTGGCTCGTTGGCCGGGTCCGGATGTTCGGCCGGCGGGGGAAGGTCAGGCGCGGCGGCCTAGGTTCCGTGGTGGGTTCGGCGCATCTACCTGGCGGCGAGTGATTTCACGTAGTTGACCTGGGCGTAGATGTGCTGCACGTCCGTGTGATTGTTCACCGGCACCCGGCAGACGTGGTGATATGGACCGTTGTGCACCTGGACGAGTACCACGCCCTGGTACACCGTCTGCTTGGCGAGCAGGAAAAGTAGGCTGAACACGGTCAGGCAGAAGAACCCGACGGCCGCCAGGGTGATCGCCCACGACGGGATCTTCTGCGTGGCCATCCACTGGTCGGTGACCGTCCACCGCGAGCCGCGCAGCGGGAACTGGCCGGCCGGGGTGCGGACCGTCGCCGACGTCACCTGGATCTCGCCGATCTGGGCGATGACCTGCTCCGGGACCGGGTAGCATGCAGTGACCGTCCTGGCAGGCTGCGGACTGTCGACCGGTGCGATGGTCGTGGCCGGCGCCGCAACACGGCCGTCGCCGGCAGCCGGCCGACCGGTGGTCGGGTCAGTGCTCATCGTCGGCTCCCGCCGCGGGTTGGGCGTCGGCGGCCGCAGCGATAACCGGGTGGCAGGTGTGCGTGCACGCCTGCGTGGTCGTTGGGTGCCCGGCTGGCAATACGAGGGCGGCGTGGACGGTGACCCATGCGAGGACCGTCGCGTCGCTGTACACCAGGTATTCGGCGGACTCCGGGGTGATCCGGCCGCCGACGCCGGCGGGCAGGACCGCGGCCAGCCGGTCGGCCCACGGCTGCGGCAGCCGGTCCAGCGCGGCGAGTGTGGACAGATGGTTGTCCACATCCGCACCGTGCAGCGCGCCGACGTGAGTCCGGCGCAGCAGTTGCACGTCGCGCAGTGCCCCGGCCACTGCCGCGGTGATGGGCGATGTCACGTCAGTCATTGCACGAACTCCCTTTCTCCTGTCGCCGCCCCGCCCCTACCTGATGCCGCTGAGCGGACACCGGCACAGATTGGGGGTGCCGCCGCCTGTCGCGACCAGCGCCGGCAGACCGGCGGCCCGATGGCCTGCCCATGTTGGCGTGTTGCTTCACATCGGTGCGCCACCGGCGCACGCCCTGATGCCCGCCGGCTGTGGCTAGGCCGGTGGGTTCGCGGCCGCCGGCGTCGAGCTCGGCCAGGACGTCGTCGACGCCGGTGACCAGCCGCAGCTGGGGACGCTCACGCAGCGCCTGGCGGCGGCCGCCGGCGGCACCGACTGTGCTCTGTTTCTCGGGCGGCCGCTTGTGCCCGTTGGCCCGATCGGGTACTGCCGGCCGCCGTGGCGTGGCGGCCGTCCGGCTCCCGACGGAACGTGGTCCACGCGGGCGCCGGCCACCGTGCGGATGGCGTGACCTAGATGCGGTAGTGGGTTTCGCCGCCGTTGCTGACCTCGACGGCCAGGTCGGTGGGTTCCCGGCTCTCGTTGTCGACGTGTACGTACAGCTGCGGGCGCGTGGCGGGATGGGTTCGGGTGGTGCGCAGCCGCACCAGCACCGAGACGCCGAACACGTCCAGCACGTACATGTCGCTGGCGTCATCGCTACCCACGTCGGTGCTGCGGTCGAAGACCCGCACGGTGGCGTCGCGCACGGTGAAGTCGACGATCCGGTCGGCCGTGCTCGCCCGCTGGTCGGGCTCGTCGCCGGTGTTCGTGGCCGTTGCCGACGGGTCGGGGCGTTGGCGCTGCGCATGTTCGGTGCGGACCTGGATGTCGACGAGGTCGTATTCGCCGACCGCGATGACCATCGACCGGTACTCCTGGCCCTGGTCGGGGTGGTCGTCGGAGACGCGCAGCAGCCGCAACCCCAGCGGCAGTGACTCGGCGAACCCGGTCTCGTCCTCGTCGAGCTGGTCGACGTCGTAGACCCAGCGCCACCGGTGGGCGTTGTCCAGCAGCCGCGAGGGTTTGCTCCGCCACACCCAGGTGCGGCGCTGGCCGAGGCGTGCCGGCACCGGAACGAACACCTCGTCGGGCAACGCGATGACGTCGCCGTCGACGATGTCGCTACCGCGCCGGTGCGCGAGGCTCACCGTCGCCGTTGCCACCACAGCCTGGAAACCGGTGGCCGGTGCGGTGGCTGCGGACGCAGTTCCGCGGTCGCCGGCTGCCGTCGTCGGGTTGGTGCGGGTCGGTTCCATGCTCATCGCCAGGCCTCCGTCCCCGGGTTTGCGCCGCCCTCGGCGGGGATGGTGGCGTTGGCGGTGTGGCAGCGGTGCGTACACGGTTGGGCGGTGTCCGGGTCGCCGGTGTGGTAGGTGCCGTCGCAGAGGTCGCACCAGCCCATCTGGCAGTCGATGCTCGCGTCGGTGGGGATCGGGTCGTTGCCGATGTCGTCTTCGACGATGACCACCGCGCCGGTGCCGATGTCCAGCAGCCACAGGTCAAGCCAGCCCTGCGGGCGGCGCAGCCGCAGCACCAGCAGCGCGTAGTCGGCCCACAGGTCCGGCTCGGCGTAGGCGTGCGGGTGGCCGGGGAAGTCGCAGCGGCAGCGCAGCGGATCGGTGCAGCCGCAGTCGGGCACCGCGATGGTGGCCAGCGGGTGGAAGCCGAAGGCGGCCAGCCACCGCTGCACGCCCAACTTCGGCACGATCTCTTTGATCAGCAGGCCGATCGAGAACGGCAGGCTGACCGTGCGGCCGGCCTGATACCACTGCATGGTGGGCATGAGCGCGGTGATCGCCGCCCGGCGGGCCTCGGTGGCGGTGTAGCGGACGCCGGCCATGGTCCAGCAGCGGGTGATGGCGCCGGGCAGGTGTTCGGTGAGGTAGTCCACCGCGTCCGGGTCGGCGCCGGGACAGTTGGCGTGGTGCCCGACCGCCGGCGGTGCGCCGCATAGCAGGCAGCCGGTGTCGGCCCAGGCCGGTGCGGGTTGACTGGTCATGCTGGGTCCTCCGTTGCGTGGGAACGGGGCGCGGCACGTCGTCGCGCCCCGGGACTGGTCAGGGGTGCCGGTGACGGCGGTGTGCCGAACGGCGCGTGCGGCCCCGCAGAGGGCCGCGGCTGCGCCGAGTCGGGTTGGGGATGGTCGATCAGTGCGGTGAGTGCGGCTGCCACGGGTGCGGCAGGTGCGGCACCGGTCGCCACACGCTGGTGCACCAGCCGGTGCCGGCGGTGACCTCCTCGGCGGGCAGCTCCAGCGACCCTGTCGGCGTGTCCAGGGCGACGATGCGCCCATCGGCGGCGGTGACGCGGATGGCGCGGACCCGCAGGTTCCGCGGCTCGCCGCCGCCGACCGCGCCGCTGGGATTGACGGCGATGATGTCGTCGACCTCGACCTCCGCCGCGCGGACCGGACCGAGGTGGTAGGCGATCACCGGGCCGTGCCCGTACACCGGCACGGCGCCGGCGGCGGCAATGCGTTCGGCCGTGCCAGCCGCCTCGCTCACCAGGTCGGCAGCGGTGTCGACCGCGCCGAGGGTGCCCACGTCCAGGCCGAACCCGTCCAGCGTGAACGCCGAGGCGGCCACGTCGCCGCGGTCACGGTGACGACCGCGGCCGAGCGCGGCGTTGATCTGCATCGCGGCCAGCCAGACCGCCCAGTCCCGCACCGGCCGTCCAGCCACGCCGGCCGGGATGCCCGCGAGGTCGGCGGCCCGGGTGATGGCCGCGCGGATGCGCGGCCGGCGATCACGGCTGGGCCGCTCGCCCAGTTCACCGCGCGTGTGCACCAGCACGGCCGCGTCGGCCAAGACCCGCGCGACGACCGTGAAGTCGACCGCGTCGGCGCCGGGGTGCCGTCCCGTGCGGGTCAAGGTGTGTTGTCGTCATGGGTGAGGTACTCCAAGGGTGGACAAGCTTGCGGCCCGGTGGACGGGTCGCACCGTCGATCGTGTGATGGGGTGAAGGGTGCGCTGTCGGCTTGGGCGCGATCGACGTGGCGTTCGGTCAGGCCGGTGTGGTGCTCATCGGCGGCGGTCTGGCGCTACTCGTCGAGTGAGGCGTGGTCGATCAGGTCGTCGTCATCGGTGTCGGGGTTTGCCGAACCGGGGGTGAGGTCGGTGAGGATCTGCTTGGCGACCCGCAGGACCGTCTGGGCGCATTGCTTGACCAGGTCCATATCGCCGTCGGCCCAGCCCATCACGTATGCGTCGCTGTAGGCGGCGGTGTCGAGCCCGAGTGCCTTGCACACGATGTGCGCGACGCTTTCCGCTTCGGTCTCCCGCCGGCCCCGGTGCAGGTTCTCGCCGATGCGGGCACCGGTGAGGTGCTCGCATCGGATGTGCGCCAGCTCATGCACCGTGGTCTTGAGCCGCTGGGCGCTGCAGACGTCGTCGCGGACCTGCACCAGGCGCAGGTCGCCGCCGACGGTGACGCCGTTGGCGCGGCGCAGGTGTTGGCTTCCCGGTGGGGCCAGCTCGAAGCTGTACCCGGCGTCTTTGATCAGCTTCACCAGGTCGTCGAAGGCGTCGGTCGGATCGTCTCCGGTGAGCAACTGGGGCGTGCCCGCGCTGCTGGTGCGCTGCCGGCGGGTGCGCGCCACGGTCGGCACGTCGAACGGCTCGCCGTCGGTTTGGCACAACTCGAACGTGCTGGCCAGCCTGAACCCGACGACCTGCACGGCGGGCCGGCCGTCCGGCTCGCGGCGCACGGTGCGGCCGGCCGCCTCCCATTCGGACGCCTGTTCCTCGGTGGGGCGGCGCTTGATCGGCGCCCACACCTTGAACGACACTTCGCCCTTGCGGACCTGCCGCTTGTGTTTGAGCCAGCCGCTGCTGCCGTCGCGCTTGCCGTAGGGCAGGAAGAACTGCGGCGCGATGCCGCGCTGTTCGGCCTGCATCATCAGCAGCAGTTGGTTGCCCAGGCTGTAGCGGGCGCCGAAGATGGCGACCTGGTCGATGAACGTCACCCACTGCTGCGGATCAGCCGCGAACGTGGCCAGCCGCTCATCGAAGTCGGCCTTGATCTGAGCGAGGAACGCCTCCCGCTCCTCCTCGCTCTGCTTGGCCTTGCTCTGCTTGGCGTTGCTCTGCTTGGCCACGGTGGCCCTCCCATCCCCGCCGGTGTGGCGGCGGACGGGCTGGGGCCGCGGCCCCAGCCTGCCCGTAGGCACACGGTTGGGACCGCGGACGAGACCGCGGTGTCAGTGGGTTGGTGGTTCGGTTCTCGGCCGGGTCCGCTCAGGGGCCGGCAGAGAGCGGGTGTTCACCGGGTCGTGGCCCGGATGTGGCTGGGCATCGGCGCGGATTCCGCGGCCGGTGCCGAATGGTGTATGCGGTCGCTGCGCCCCGAGCCTGCGTGGTGAGCCGGGCGGGGCGGCGGCCGGTGGTGTGTCAGCCGGCGCTGTCTCGGGTGGTCTGCTCGCCGACCAGGATGGTGATGCCCTGCACGGCCGGCCACCCGTGCGAGGTTCCGGGTGCCGTGTCGCCGAAGGCGTCGTAGCGGCGGCCGTCTTCCGTGCCGTACACGGCGGCGCGGGCGATGCGGTTGGCGACGAACGCGTGCAGGATGACGCTAAGGCACGGGTGGCTGCCGTCGTCGCCAGCGGCCAGGCCGCAGAACTGCAGGACCGCGGTCCGGTCACCGAACTTGACCATGACGATCGGCCACGCCTTGACGGCCTCGCCGACATCGATGACCGGGTAGGTGCCGTCGGGTGGGGCGTAGCGGCGCATGAACGCGTCGAAGGTGTTCTCCGACATGCCTGTCCTTTCGCTGGTGGTGGCTGGTGGTGCCGCGATGCTGGGCTGGCGGGTTGGTTAGCTGTCGGCGCCGGCGGGGCGGTCGACCTGATGCCAGCCGGCCGGGTCGCAGGCCCACATCTGGCCGTGCACGGTCACGGTGTCGCCGACCGACAGCGAGCGCAGCCGGATGTGGACCTGGTCGGCCAGCGCGCGCTGGATCGCCGCGACGGCGGGGTCGCGGGCGGGTTCGGGGAGGTTGGAGGCGGCGAAGACGGCCTCGGCCCACTGCTCGGCGGTGCGGCTGCTGCCATTTGCTTCCAGGGCGATGGCGACCGACAGCTGTGGCGCACCGATGCGGTAGCCGTCGCTGAAGCTGAGGTAGTCGCCGCCGTTGCGGGGTTCGGTGAACCCGAGCGTGATGATCATGTGGTTTCCTTCCGCTGGATGACGGTGGTGCGGCGCGCTGCCGCGGCACTGGCCGCATCGGTGGTGGTGGGCGAGCACGGCGATGGCCGGCGACAGCAGGCCCGCTGCGCGCGGTCGAAACCGACAGCGTTGGCGTGGCCGGTCACCAGGGCAGCAGGTGCCGCCAGGTGATGGGACGGATGCGCAGCGGCCGGATACCGGCGTAGGACGCGGCCGGCTGCCCGCTTCTCGTGTCGATGACGGTGTCGTAGTGTGTTAGCCACACGGCGAACCAGGGTTCGGCCCGCGCACCTAGCCGGGCGGCTTCGTCGGGGGCTGGGGCCATGCCTGGGCCAAGCCGCATCGGGGTGGACCGGTAGTGGTTGAGCCGGCCGGCCACCATGGGGCAGGCGGCTTGGGTGTAGGCGGCGCAGACCGGGTCCAGCGCGGGTTCGCTGGTGCGTCGCTGTGGAAGGTCGCTCAGGCGCATCAGCAGGATCAGCCGGTCGCCCAGCGGCAGCCCGCACACACTGCAGAGCTGTCCGGTGTGGCATTGCCGTTGCCGGACCGGGTCCACGCCGCCGAACAGGTAGCGGCCGTCGTCGGTGTGCGGGGTGATGAACGGTACGACCAGGCCGCCGACGGTGGGTCGGTGGGCCAGCCGCACCGGGATCGGCGGTACCGCGATGTCGGTCATGACGGCGTGCCGGTGGCTTTGTTCGGGGTGTCGGTGGTGCGGTGACGCACGGGTGTCTCCCCTTTCGTTGGATGCGCGGGGCGCCACGCCGTCGGGGTGGCGTCCGGTGGTGGGTGCGCCGGGCCGGGCGCCGGATGGTGCACGGCCCGGTCGCGATGGGCGCCACGGGGGTCACTGCCGCGGCGGCTGGTACTGCGGGTTGCGGGACTGGTAGGTGGCCACGACCTGGGATGCCTGCGAGGCGATGTGCCGCAGGGCGGATACCGCTGCGGTGAGGCCGCGGGCGTCGCGGTCGGCGAAGTTCTTGCCGTCCTGGTAGGGGGTGGCTAGCCGTACCCCGTTGGTCAGGTCGACGGTGATGACCGCGCCGCGGTCCAGGATGTCGCCGTCGGGGATGAGCCACAGCTCGACCTGGTCCACGTCGCTGCGTGGGACCAACCCGGTCGGTCCCGCCGCGAGCAGGTCGTCCAATGTGGATAGGAAGCCGTCGTGGCCGTAGCCGAAGGCCGTGCCGATGCCGAGGGCTTCGGCGTTGCTGTGGTGTGGACGCGCGTCGTTGACCGCGGCCAGCCACGCGGTGATGGCTTCGGGATCGGCGACCAGCGCCGGCGGCGACTGTACGGGTCCCGCCGGGTGTGGTGTGGGGTGCGGGCAGGCCGGGTTGGGTCGGCGCGGGTCGGCGCGGCACTGCCAGCACACTTCTGCGGCGTCGTTGGTCATGACGTCGCGGTCGAGGTGGACGATGTCGAGGTGGCCGCGGCCGGTGGCGGAGCCGCCGTCGTCGAGCAGGCGGCGTGCTTCGTCGTCGGCGTCGTCGGCGTCGGTGGCCAGCACCCAACCCTGGTATTCGATGGCCTCGGAGACCAGCACGGCGAACGGCCGCCGCTGCGGCAGCGTGGGCACTGGTGGCAGGTGCAGGTCGCAGCGCCGGCCGCAGTGCGGGCAGACGATGATGTCGGTGCCGGGGCACGGGCACGGCGTGTGGGTCTCGCCGGCGTCGTAGGCCTGGCAGCCGGGGCACGGCGTGAACGGGGCGTGCGGGTGCTCGCCGAACACCGCGGCCACGGTGCTGGACTGCCCGTGCGGGGTGGTGAGCTGGTTGTCCTGCCAGCTCCACCGGCGTCCGCACGGACAGACGATGTCGAGGGTGTCGACCTGGTACCAGTAGCCGTCGTCGGTGGTGACATCGGCGTACACGGTCGGCGCGTCGCCGTCGACCGAGACGATCACGACCGCCCCATAGTCGCCGGTCTGGGTCGGCAGCACGTCCACGCCGGCGGACAGCCAGGCGTGGTCGTGGTGGGCCGGGAACCCTTCGGGGATCAGATATTCCCGGGCGGCGCACCACAGTTCGGCGCGGCTGGTCCAGTCCATCCGGGGATGCGCGGTGAGCTGATCGGCCCTACCCCAGTCACGCAGCGCGGCGGTCAGGTCGGTGTGTTCGGTGCCGGTGCGCTGGGCGATCCAGCTGGCGACGTCGATGCGCACGAGGTGGCCGTGTTCGATGCTGACGTGTTCACCCATCGGCGCCGACCTCCCCACGGCTGAGGGCGCGGGAGCGACCGGGCGGCGGCAGGGCGGGGCTGCCCGTGCGGCCGGGCTGAGGCGGCGGCGTGAACGGATGCTGGTTGATCATGGTATTCCCTTCGGTGGTGCTCGCCGCCGGTGGCGGCGTGGCCCATCCCGCGCGGGGAAACCGGTGTGCGCTCGGACACAGATGTCCCCGCCCCGCGTCGGGGGCGTGACTACACGACCGGTCGCCCGTGGCGGGGTGGAGCAGGGGTGAGGCCGGCCGCAGCACGCGGTTCGGCCCGGGAATGGTGGGGTGCCCGCGGACGTCATGCCCTGCGGGCGAGGTCGGCGGCGATCGGTGTGGCCGCGCCGAGGGTCACGGCCGGTGCCGTGATCCGCCGTCAGGCTGGCGGCCGGCAGTGGGGTGACCGCGGTGGAGTCCGGCGGGCGGGTGTTGAATCACCGCTGTGTCGCGGGGCCGGCGGCGTGTCGGCTGCCGCGCATGCCAGCGACCCATTGGGCGTAGCCCAGCCGGGTGGCGCCGGCCGCGACCGCGTGCTGCCAGTCGATCACCGGGTACTCCTCGTCGTCGGTCCACTGGTCGACGGGTGAGCGGGCCGGCGGGGCGGGTGGGCCGTCGTGGCCGGCGGGGCCCTGGTTCACCCAGTCCAGGCCAAGGTTGAGCCCTTCGAGACCGGACCGGGTGGGCACGTCGAGCAGCGCCTGGCAGATGGTTGTCCATTGCTCGTTGGGGATGGCGACCTGCCACGGGTCGATTGAGTCCTGCCGCAGGTACAGCGCGTACCCGAAGGTGATCAGGATTGCCCCCTCCAACGCGGCGATGGGTGGTGCCTGCCGGTCGGCGGCCAGCAGGGTGATGGCACGCATCAGGCTCGCGGGCAGGGTGACCTGCTGGGGCCCGCTGGTGCCTGCTCGCGCGGTGTCGGTGGTCATGCGATGCCTCCTGGATGCTGGTGCCGCCCCGTGGGCGGCGTGGCGTGGTGGCCGCCGGCGGTCCGCCCGGTCGGGTCGGCGCGACGCGTGTCGGCGCGCAGCGGCCCTGGGGTTCATTCGGTGGGTTGGCGCCGGTCGTCGCCGTGGTGCACGCCCACGTCGGGGTGCCGGCCGGCCAGGGTGTAGGCGTCGGTCAGTTGCTGCTCGGTGAAGCCGTGGGCGTGCGCGGCGGCGGTCAGCGTCTTAATCCCGGGCGGCGCCTGGCGCAGCCGGCTGGCTGCGAGGGCGTCGCCGAACACGCTGCCGCCGCCGATCACAGCGCCGGGGGCTTGCGAGCGGGCGCCGGTCAGCCGGCCGGGGTGCACGGCTTCCCGCGCACCGTAGAAGGTCCGGCCGCCGTCGAAGGATTCGAGGCTGCCCAGCCGGGCGGTCAGCCGGTCGGCCAGCCACCGCGCCGGGCTGCGCGGCTCGTCGGGCGGGTAGACGTCGGGGGTGACGTCGCGGCGGTGCTCGCATACCCGCCAGTAGGAGCGGTCCGGATCCCACCAGCCGGACTGTTCGGTGTAGCCGCGGCCGGGCTCGCACGGTTCGCCGTGGGCGTTGGTGTCCGAGCCGTCCAGCGTGACGATGCTGGCGGTGTAGAACACCACCGGGACCGGCTCGACCCGCATCCGGCCGGTGTCAACCTGCGGCTTTCCTGGGCTGTCGAGGCGCACCCGCACGCTCGCCGGGTCGTGGATGATGGTGACGACCCCGCGCGACGTGGCGCCGGTGTGTTCGTGGACCAGCTGGACCGGTCGCCGACCTCGATCGGCGGCAGCCCGGACACGTAGGCGTGGATCAGGTCGCGGTTGATGGGCCAGTCCCGCGAGATCGGTCGGGGGTCGGGCGGCAGCACACCGGGGTGCGCCTGGTCGGCCGCCTGCCACAGGGCCGCCGCGGTGGTGTAGCGAATCCCGCTGGTGGCCTGCCGCCGGGCCCAGTCGGCCATCGTCGGCGGCAACGGACTGTCGGATTGCATGCGGTACCTCACTTTCCTGCCCCGGGGGCGCCGCAGGTGAACCTGCACGGGCGGTGACGGGCGCAGATTCCGCTGATGCGGCCAACGGCCGCATGGCGGAGCACCGTTGCTAGCCCCGTGTTCCGCACTTGAGCGTGGGTGGGCTGGCGTGGCGTGTTGATCACGGTGGTGGTCGGGTGTAGCACCGTCGTCTGTGGATGAACGACGGGCTCGTTATGGGGCGCCGAGTGTGGAGAAGCTGCTGGG